>ERZ809074.420-NODE-420-length-67840-cov-41.092159_pt1 | contig 67840 bp, 59 predicted proteins | sample MGYA00520795_ERZ809074 | MGnify/ENA primary metagenome ERZ809074 (study PRJEB31570, sample SAMEA3212989) | Homo sapiens | biome: human-gut; feature: human gut; material: fecal | place: Sweden | collected 2011 ...
ACGGCGAAGACGGTCTTCCCATTCCGCCCTACAAGGTGTATAATATCGGCAACAATTCTCCCGAGAATCTCCTCGACTTCGTCACTATTCTTCAGGAAGAATTGGTGCGCGCTGGCGTGCTACCCAAAGACTACGACTTTGAGGCCCATAAGGAGCTCGTTCCGATGCAGCCTGGAGACGTCCCCGTTACCTATGCTGACACTATCCCTCTGGAGCAAGACTTTGGATTCAAGCCGAATACAAGTCTGAGGGAAGGATTGAGACACTTTGCAGAGTGGTATAAATCCTATCAAAAAAAACAGATGTAACAACACATTAAACCCAAAACTAAATAATATGGATAAAGAAAAAATAACGAATGAGTTCCTTCAGCATCTTCTTGATATATTAAAACAGCAGCAGCGTCATGGGGGTAAGTTAGTATATATAGAAAAAGGAAAGTATCCAGAATTAGAAAGTTATAATGATTTTAAAGTGTATATTGATGACAATGTGAAACGCGGATTGGCTATTAACAAGTATCAGTATATACAGAATAAATCTGGTGCCAATTGTATTTGTTTGTTAGATGGGACCCATGAGTCTAGAGAGTATTCTAACTGTGTGGAAGAGTTGGTCCCCTTCTATGATTCATTTAATGATAGTGTTGATTACAGAGTTGTGTCTTCAAAATATAGAAAGAACCTGAAATAGCCCCTCGTTTAACTGCTTATGCAAGGGAATCTTAATAGTAAGTTTTTGTTTTAAATGGAGTGTGCACTATTCACTTGTGCATAGATTTATAGATGTCAAGTAAATCACTAAATACGAAGGTGGCGACTGCCACCAAATGGTCTGGCTTAACGGAGATTGCTGCAAAACTTGTAGCACCAATTACTACAATGGTTCTTGCGCGCCTACTTACGCCTGACGCTTTTGGAGTAATGGTAACTGCTCAGATGGTCATTTCTTTTGCAGAAATTTTTACTGATGCAGGTTTCCAAAAATATATTGTTCAACATGAATTCAAAGATGACGATGAGAAGTTCAAATCTACCGCGGTAGCATTTTGGTCAAACCTCATAATGTCGTTGGCTATCTGGGCAGGAATCAGTATTTTTGCCAATCCTATAGCTCGACTTGTTGGTTGTGACGGTGAAGGGATTGTTATAGCCGTGTCTTGTATATGTATACCTATGGAGGCTTTCTCGAGTATTCAGATGGCTTTGTTTAGGAGAGATTTGGATTTTAAAACTCTCTTTTGGGTCAGAATTATAGGTATTCTCATTCCTTTGATAGTGACGGTGCCATTGGCTTTTGCTACCAGAAGTTACTGGTCTCTTATTATAGGAATGATAGCTTTGAATTTTACCAATGCTTTAATATTGACTATTAAGTCTAAATGGAAACCTCGTTGGTATTATAACATCCAGTTGTTTAAGGAAATGTTTTCCTTTACAATGTGGTCAATGCTTGAAGCCATCAGTATATGGCTGACATCGTACGTAGATATTTTTATCGTCGGTACCATGTTAAGTCAGCACTGCCTTGGATTGTATAGAACGTCTATGAGTACGGTGGGGCAGATAACCTCAATAATAACCGCTGCGACTACTCCCGTCCTGTTCTCTTCACTCTCGAGATTGCAAAATGACAGAGATCAGTTTAATGAAATGTTTTTTAGATTTCAGAAACTTGTTGGCATTCTAATCATTCCAATAGGGATTGGTATATTCCTTTTTAGCGATCTTATAACCCAAATACTTCTGGGTAGTCAATGGATGGAAGCTTCTCCGTTCATAGGCTTATGGGGCTTGACGAGTGCGATATCTATTGTTCTTGCTCATTATTCAAGTGAAGTGTACCGTTCTATAGGTAAGCCAAAACTGTCTGTATTAGCTCAATGGCTTCACATAATAGTTCTTTGGCCCGTGCTATTGTTTTTTGTGAAAGAGGGCTTTGAAGCATTATATGTAGCAAGATCTTTCGTGCGCTTGGAGCTTGTGCTTGTCCAGTTGATAATAATGGCAGTAGTTGTCAAGATGAACGTTCTTAAGATGCTTACTAATATACTTCCGTCTGTAATAGCAGCATCTTTAATGCTTCTGATATTATTGTTTCCTTCATCCGAGAGCATCTTCATCCAGTTATTATATGTGGTAATTTGTGTTTGCATTTACTTTGCTGTTATTCTGCTATTCCCAGAAGAAAGGAGTATATGCTTTAATTTAAAGAAAATGTTGAAAAGAAAATGAAAGTACTTGTAGCAGGAGATTTTGCCCCACAGGCAAGACTCGCGAAGCAGATAGAGGGAAAGCGGTATTCGGATGTTTTCCCAGAGAATCTTCGTGAAGTGATAAAATCTGTGGATTTCTCGTTTGTCAACTTTGAGAGTCCTATAGTAGAAGATACCTATAAGCCGATTCCTAAATGTGGACCAAATCTTCATTGTACTCCCGAGGCTGCAGGAGCTATCAAATTTGCAGGCTTCACAGGTGTAACAATGGCAAATAACCATATCCTTGATTTTGGGAGCGAGGGATTACATAAATCTGTAGCGTGTTGCAAAAAACAAGGACTTGATGTTGTCGGTGTAGGTAATTGCTTGAAGGATGCAGAAGAAATACTTTATATAAAAAAAAGCGGAAAAACCATTGCTGTCATCAACTGTTGTGAACATGAGTTTTCTATTGCAACAGAAACATCAGCTGGCGCCAACCCTCTTAATCCCGTACGTCAGTATTATGCTATTCAGAAAGCTAAGGATAAGGCTGACCATGTGCTTGTAATAGTACATGGTGGACACGAAATGTTCCAGTTGCCTTCTCCTCGAATGGTTGAAACCTATCGCTTCTTTATCGATGCTGGAGCAGATGCCGTTGTCAACCACCATCAGCATTGTTATTCTGGGTATGAGGTATATAATGAAAAGCCTATCTTTTATGGACTAGGCAATTTTGGCTTTGATCTTGAAAAAACTGTATCCAAACGTCCGTGGAACTATGGTTATATGGCGGAAATAGATTTTGGCCAATCAGTTCATAGTCGTATCATCCCTTATTATCAGTATGCCGAAGAACCTCAAATTAAGTTGTTGGAAGAAAGTGCTTTTACTGACGAGATAAAGAAGATAAATGAGGTAATAAGTAGTAAAGAAAAACTGCAAGAAGAGGTTAATATTTACTATATGAAGGTTGCTTCTTATGAACATTCCCTTCTTGAGCCTTACAAGGGACGTGTTTTGATGAAATTGTATAGTATGGGTTTATTGCCCAAGATAATTAGGGGTACAAAAAAGTATAGTATTCTTAACCATATTATGTGTGAGGCGCATTATGACAAGCTTCTTTTCGCACTAACGCACAATAATTAACATCATTATGAAAATAGGTATCATTAAAGAAACAAAGGATCCTGTTGACAACAGGGTTGCGTTAACTCCAAGTCAGGTTGCATTGCTAAATGAACGGTATCCCAATCACCGCATCGTTGTGCAATCAAGTGATATAAGAGCTTATACGGATGAGGAGTATCGCCAACATAGGGTTGAAGTAGTTGACGATTTGTCTGACTGTGATGTGTTGTTTGGCATTAAAGAGGCAAGTATCCCGACTTTAATTCCAGGCAAACACTATGTGTTTTTTGGGCATATTGCAAAAATGCAGTCATATAACCGTCCGTTGATTCAAGCCATGATAGAGAAGAAATTGACTTTCTCTGATTATGAGTATCTTGTAGATGATGACAACCAAAGAGTTTGTGCATTTGGATGGTGGGCTGGAGCTGTTGGAGTTTACTACACATTAAGAGGTTATGGCTTAAGGACCAAGTTGTATTCTTTGCCAAAGCCGGATATTCGTTTTACACTTGAGGAGTTGCTAGGCAATTTGTGCAGCGTCTCTCTACCTGCAGTCAAGTTGCTTGTTACTGGCAATGGTAGGGTATCACAAGGTGCTCAATATGTTTTGAATTATATCAAGGCGAGACAATTAAACGAGGACGAATACCTGTCTTCAAAAGAGCTTGATACTATTTCTTTTGCTGTGGCAAAAGCTGATGCTTTGGTAAAAAGGATTGATAATCAACCTTTTGACTCTATGGATTTTAGGGCCAACCCACAGAATTATAAGAGTGATTTCATGCGTTGGGCAAGAGCTACTGATGTCCTTATATGTGCGCACTATTGGGCAGCTGACGCTCCTGTATATCTTTCCTCTGAAGAACTACAAGATGAGGAACTTAGGATAAAAATGATAGGAGACATTACCTGTGACATTATGGGAAGTATTCATTCTACCCTGCGCTCATCAACGCATGCCGACCCGTATTATGATTATAATCCCGTCACAAAGACCGAAGAAGCAGCGTTCTCTAATGCCAACAACATTAGCGTGATGGCTGTAGATACGTGTCCCAATGCTCTGCCGCGAGACACAAGCGAATACTTTGGAGAAATGCTGATCAAGCATGTCTTTACTCCCTTACTTGAAGGAAAGCAATCGCCGGTGATAGATCGTTCTACTATACTTAGAGATGGTAAGCTCACTGAACGTTTCGCTTATCTGAGCGATTTTGCAAATGGTAAATAATTTACATCATATACGTATTATAAATGGAAATAAAGGATATAATTTGCCGAATCTTAGTAAGGTTAGGTGTCACGAAGAATCATTGGCCTATCTGTTTACTCGAATATGCCAATATGCAATTGTACAAACAAAAGCAAGGCTATACTTTTGATCTCGACACACCTCGTACGTTTACTGAAAAGATACAGTGGCAGAAAACCCGCTTCAAACGTCAGGACATTGTTAGATATGTTGACAAATACCTCTTCAAGCAATTGATCAAAGAGAAGCTTGGAGATGGTTTTACGATACCAATGTATGGGGCGTGGACGAATGTGAATGATTTTAGAAATGCCTGGGATTCTTTGCCTGAGAAGTTTTGTTTGAAGTCAACGCTTCAATCGGACGGAAAGTATATAAAAGTAATAGAGAAATCCAAAACAGATCTTGAGGAACTATGCGATGAAGTGAAAGAATGGCTGCGGCCTAAGAACCTCTTAATCCATTCCTTCTGTTCAGCATATTACAAGGCGGTTCCCCGAATCCTTGCAGAGGAGTATATGGAGTCTGTAAAAGATCAATTGTACGACTACAAGTTCTTTTGTTTTGATGGAAAGCCTTATTGTATCTATGCCGCAACAGAGCATTTCCAAGACGAGTTCTATCCAATCTCGTTTTATGATTTAGAATGGGGACAAATGGACGTCCAGTACGGCAATCACCGTAAGGATTTTATACCTAAGCCTCTCCATTTCGATGAGATGAAGGAAATAGCATTCAAACTGTGTCAAGGATTTCCATTTATTAGGGTGGACTTTTTTGATACTCCAAACAAATTGTATGTAGCGGAACTCACATTTTATCCAGGAGGAGGTCTTACGCCGTATCATCCCGAAGAGTTCAACGAAAAGTTGGGAAATATGCTTCATTTAAAAAATAAGTAAAAATGAATACAATAAATAGAATATTGAAAGGCATCCTTCGCCGTGGAGGAAGACTCTTTCCTGATGAGTTTCAAATCGAGATGTATTATCGTTTGGAAATGGGAAAGAAGCTGGATCTTAAGAATCCAAAAACGATGAACGAAAAGCTTCAATGGCTTAAATTATACAACCGCAAAGAGGAATACAGAGATCTTGTGGATAAGGTGAAGGTGAAGGACATTGTTGCAAAAAAAATCGGCGAAAAATATGTTGTGCCCCTTCTTGGTGTTTGGGACAGTTTTGATGAAATTGATTTCGATAAATTGCCGAATCAATTTGTACTAAAGACCAATCATAGTGGAGGTAATACTGGCGTTGTTGTAGTTCAAGACAAGTCGAAACTCAATAAAGCAGAAGCGAAAACAATCCTTGAAAAATCTCTGAAAGCAGATGTTTATCGAGCCTTTCGTGAGTGGCCTTATAAGGATATGGAGAAAAAAATATTTGCAGAGGCATATCTTGGGGCTGATTTGGTTGATTACAAGTTTTATTGTTTTGATGGAAATGCTGATTGCGTTCTTTTGTGTATTGACCGTCAGGTAGGTGCTGCCAAATTCTATTTCTTTGATAAGGATTGGAAACTTTGTCGTTATAATAAGCGTGGTAAGGAAGCTCCTGCAGACTTTACTCTTCCAAAGCCTGAAGGTGTTGATGAAATGTTCAGATTGGCTTCTGAAATGTCAAAGGGATTCCCGTTTGTAAGAATGGATTTCTATGATGTGAATGGAAAGATCTATTTTGGAGAATATACGTTCTTTCCAGCCTCTGGGTATGATGCCAATCGGTTACCCGAAGCTGATTTGTTTTTTGGGAGCAAAATAGTGTTGCCTTCAAATTCTAAATGAGAAACTATAATCTTTCAAAAAGCTAAGTAATAGGTGGTAAAGTGGGTAGAATTTGTTTTTTGTAGTTGAAGATATTCATGTTCGGTTTAAAAAAACTAAATAGGTGTGATGTGTATTTGGCATTGAATCTTTTATATTCGATGCAAGGCTTGTTATATCCTTCGGGAGCGTTCAATCAAATGCTTCAGTTGATTATTATAATATGGGGTTTGGTGGTTTTCATGCGCTATATTGCAGTTCCCGCGCGACAAACAAAGTTCTTGAAAGCTACCTCTGTTTTGGTTTTCATGTACTGCTTGTATGGAGGAATTCTCATTATTTTTGGAAACCCATTACTTGAGCATATTCCCAATCTACCAGCAAAGTATATATATCTTCAATCTTCATTACGCTCCTTGCTACGAATATATGTGTTTTTCCAATATGCAAGCGTAGGGTATATAACAGCAAGTCGAATTCGTGTGTATGCAATGGTCTTATTGTTGTCCCTAATCCCTCAGTTTTATTACCAACAAGACCAAATTATGTTGGCTTCTGATAGAGAAGAAGTAACAAATAATATGGGATATACTTTCTTGTCTATTATTCCTTTATTTTTCTTTTTCACCTCGAAGCCTCTTATTCAGTATACCTTACTTGCTATCACAATGCTGTATATCATCATTTGTATGAAGCGAGGGGCTATTGTCATAGGCTCTTTAGCAGTAATTGCACTTATTTGGTCTAATCTGTTTTCTAAAGATTCCAAACATAAGATCTGGTCTTTGTTGTTTGCCGTTGTACTTGTTGTGACTACTGTTGCAGTTGTATCAAATATGATGGCTGAGGGGGGCTATTTTGCATATAGAGTGGAGCAGACTTTATCAGGAGATTCAAGTGGAAGAGACGAAATTTATGAAACTCTTTGGGCTGGTATCATAAATGAACCCAATTTGTTTTATATGTTATTTGGAAGAGGAGCTGATGGAACTTGGTCAGTAGCTGGAGATTATGCTCATCAAGATTGGTTGGAAACCCTTTGTAATAATGGACTGGTTGGAGGGCTTATTCTTCTTGGATTTTATTATCGCCTACTTAGGGATGCATTTTCCTCAAAGGCCCTCTTTTCTAAAAACTATTTCATCGCATATTTGGTGTTGTTTTTTATAGCTTTTTCTAAGACCCTGTTTAGTATGTCTATACAAAGTATGGAAGTCTCACTCTCTCTGTTATTGGGCTTTTTAAATTTTAAACTGAATCAACTCAATAAATGCAGATTGTACAAAAAAGCATAAATTCACGATGAAGAAGATTATTTTATTTACAGATTGTCTTGGGGCGGGAGGAGCGCAGCGTCAATTGGTAGGTTTGGCGATAATGCTTAAGGAAAAAGACTATAATGTGACTGTCGCCACATATCACAATATAGATTTTTACAAGAAGCAATTAGACGATGCGGGCGTTCGTAATCTTGTAATACCAAATGGTAGTAATAAAAAGACGCGTATTTGGGCAGTGCGTACATTCCTAAAAAAAGAAAGACCCGATTGGGTGGTATCTTATCAAGAGACGCCTTCTTTACTTGCTTGTATAGCTAAGGTTACTGGCTGTAAGTTTCGTTTGATAGTGAGCGAACGAAATACGACGCAAGCAGTTGGAATGAACGAACGTGTGCGCTTCTTCCTTTATCGTTGGGCAGACGCAATCGTTCCCAACAGTTATGCGCAAGAGAATTATCTAATAAGCCATTATCCATGGATGCAAAAGAAGCTAAAAACAATAACCAACTTTGTGGATCTTGATTATTTCTCCTTTATTGAGCGTAAAAAGCGCAAGGTTCCCGAGATCGTAATTGCCGCTACAATATGGAGTTCTAAGAATACGTTGGGTTTTATAGAAGCAGTAAAGAAGCTTGTAGATAGAAACAGTAGGTTCCATGTGTCATGGTATGGGAAAAGTAATATTGATATGGATTACTACAACGAAAGCCTGCAAAAAATACAAGAATATGGCATTCAAGATTATATTGAGTTGAAAGATAAAACCAAGCAGATAAAAAATGTGTACCATAACGCAGATCTGTTTTGTCTTCCATCATTCTACGAAGGTACGCCTAATGTAATATGTGAAGCAATCTCCACAGGACTGCCAGTTGCCTGCAGCGATGTGTGTGATAATTATATTTATGTGAAGCCTGGTTGCAATGGTGTCCTTTTCGATCCGAATAATCCGAATGACATGGCAAATAAAATTTCACAGCTCTTGTATATATCTTCTCTTGAGTTTGAAAAATATCAGAAGAACAGTCGACAAATAGCTCTTGGCAAGTTGTCTAAGGATGTTTTTGTTGATGCTTATGTAAAAATAATTGAGTCATGACTAATGTTTTACTTTGTACTCCCTATTTGCAGTCTCCAGAAGTGGTTTCTGGAGGAATTGGGATATGGGCGAATAATATCTTAAGCTATCACAGCAAGATAGACTCTTCCATCGCTATAACACCCGTTTCCTTCGACCGTAAATATCGTGTAAGAGAAACCGACAGTGCGATTAAACGCCTGTGTTTGGGTCTCAAGGACTATTGGGGATCAATCAGAAATACTTTTGCTCGCATTGATGCGGGCGGTATAGATGTACTTCACTTGTGTACGAGCGCAGAGTTGAGCCTTTACAAGGACTTGTATATCCTAAAAAGGGCCAAACGTAAAGGGGTGAAGACAGTCGTGCATTTTCATTTCGGACGAATCCCAAAGGTCGTCAAGGCAAACAATTGGGAAGGTAAGATGGTCTTGAAGGTTTGCAGGGCTGCTGATTCTGTTATCGTGATGGACAAGTCTTCCTATTTATGCCTTGAGGCTAAAGGGCTTACGAATATTCATTATGTACCAAATCCACTCTCGGAGTCTATAATAGAAGAGGTTGCTGAGTATGAAAAGATAATAGAGCGTGTTGATAAAAAAGTGCTCTTTGTGGGGCATGTAATTGTTACCAAAGGAGTCTATGAGTTGGTAAAAGCTTGCTTGAATGTACCTGGAATCGAACTGCATATTGTCGGTACAGTGGACGAGTCAATCAAGACTGATCTGCAAGCGATAGCTCAGCAGCGTGATAATGGATCTTGGTTAAAAATGCGCGGTTCAATGTCCCATACTGATGTTGTAAAGGAAATGTTGTCGGCTCGATATTTTGTTTTACCTTCTTATACGGAGGGCTTCCCTAATGTTATTCTTGAGAGCATGGCTTCTTCTTGTACTATTTTGGCAACTAGGGTGGGGGCTATACCTGAAATGCTTGACTTTGATAGTTATCATCCGTGTGGCGTGGAGTTAGCACCGCAAAACGTAGTGTCTATATCAGATGGCTTGTCAACTCTTCTTCCTGATAAAGAAAAAAGCTGCAAGCTAGGACAAATGGCTAAAGAAAAAGTGCTAAGTACTTATTCTATTCCTATTGTTTGGAAACAGCTTTCGGAAATATGGAGTAAAAAAATATAATTATGGAAATGTTGATTCGTACTGTGTTCTTTTTCTTGCTGTATTTGAAATGCCGCATTATATATCGTAATCAGGTATACTTTAGGGGCTTTAGCGTGGTGTGTGCTATGAAAGGGTCTAATATCCTTTTTAACAACGCTGGGGGGGGGTAAAATCAACATTTTCTCCCATCCATTCAGCAATATGTTTGGATTGTCGCAACGATGCATTATTGTGGCAAAAAACGGTGGAAAGATCATTATCAACGAAGGGGTTGGAATGAGTGGGTGTACCATCTACTCTATGGAGAGCATTACCATCGGGCGCAATACTGATATTGGTTCGGGATGTAAAATCATAGACAACGATTTCCACCCCTTACCCTATAGTGAGCGTTACCCTGTGGAACGGCTTGATCTTCTGAAAATGCGCCCCGTTGTGATAGGGGAGGGCTGCTTCCTTGGAGCCAACTCCATCATATTAAAAGGTACGACATTGGGAAAGAACGTCGTGGTTGGTGCTGGAAGCGTTGTGAGTGGCACGTTCCCCGATAATGTGATCATTGCGGGGAATCCCGCGAGAATAATAAAAGATAATAGAGAGTGAGGCTATTGTGGGTCTTGTTCGCGTGAATGGTGGAAATAGTGATTTAAAATAAGTCTCTTTGAAGCTAGCGCAATAACTAAAAAAGGCAAACTTAAGTTATTTTTAGACACGATAATATTTACAAATAATATAGAATAGATATACCATAATTGTCAAGCATGGGATTAACTATAGTGAAATACATCCAAAGGAAATGGAAATCTGTCGCAAAAGCGATAATGCATGGAGCGACAAGGAAACGCCTTTTCGAGTACTTGGTATTTCATTTTCCGATTTGTCTCTGTTTAATGATTTTTGTGATAGTATCGATAGTGGTTATTTTGTTGACTCATGTACTTGTTGTCAATAATTCGAAACAGAATAACGGCTTGAAAACGAATTCTATGGTGGTGAAAGTTTATAGTCACAAGACAGACACCATAATACACACTTTGCCGCCTGAGCGTAAAGAGAATACCCCAAAAGAACTATTGGAGATCAGCAAAAAAACACACAGAATTGAAAGAATAATTTCTTCTCTTACATCAGAAGTAAGAGAATTGAAAAAGAGAATCCAGCTGCCAGAGAAAGATTCTTTATGTTTTACAAAATCTAAAGAACAACAGTGATGTTAGATTTCTTTGATTATAATTTCAGTTCACTCGTTAGTATATTTGCGGCCTTAATGGGAATTGCGTATCCTTTGGTACTGCAAGCTATACAAAGGATTGACGAAATGTACAAGAGTACCAAATTGGCAGCTTTCTTTCTAAAGCAATGGTACTTTCGATTATTTAGTTGTCTTTTGCTGCTAACAATTCCGATTTCCATAGTTGTTCCTTTCCTCCTTTGTTCTTGTAATGATAATTGGATGCTAATAGTGTCAGCAGTCTATGCTATAATTGTATTTGCTTTAGCAATGTCGACTTTCGTGTTGTTCAAATATATCATGATGACAACGAATCCGAGTAGCTTCTTTAAATACCTAGAGATTAAGCTGAAAGGAAGTCATCCGCCGTTGGTTGAAATATTTCAGATTCAGAAATACGCATCGGACAAAGATGATGATGAGTTGTTTAGTGATGTAACTAGAAGTGTATTAGACTATCTGCATTCGTATAAAAGCAATAAATCTGATGATGTTGCTATTGAGATATGGAGAATGTACCGCGAATTATATAAGCAGCATTCTATAAGAGAAAATCATTTCTTTTCGATTCGAAATCTGATTGCTAATTATTTCTTTTCAGATGTTGATCGAATAGAGTTAACAGAAGAAGAGTTTATTTATATCTGGAAAACGATAGATGCTGTACTGCATGTGGGTAATGAGTCGTGGGTGTATGCTTATTGGAGCGCTGCCGATCAGTATTTTAGATCTACTTATGAAAATCCGATTGATGGCAACAAACAGAACCGATGTCAGCAAGAGCGTTTCAAAGAGCAGCATTTTATGATAGGTACCTTGCTTGCTTATAATAAAAGGTATGTGTTGCTGAATAGGTTGATGTATTTCAGCAATACACAACCTCCCCATTATGCGCTTGTTCCAAGCACCTTCATAGATATCGTTTCATGGTTGAAGCATATGATTAAAATGTCTAATGTCTATATTAATTTGACAAATCGATACACGATGATAGGTGCTCCCCAGGATGTTAGTTCGGATAAATTCATTTTACGTTATGTATATAAGTATGCTTCGTTACTAATTGTGCGATTATTTACAGTCAACAATTGGAATATAACGGATAGTGAACCGATGGCATTGCCGAATATTCCAAATACATGCACCATAGAAAAGCTCAATTCTGAGGTTTGTATAATAAATCGATTGAAAGAACAAATCTTTTCATGGTTTGGTGAAAAGAATGCGATTAATGTGACAATAGGCGAAGGTAGGGTGGATATGAACGACGTTCTTAGATTGTGTGATGAATATATAGAAAAAAATGAGGACCGAATAGAGGAACTCAGAAAATCGTCAAAAGTGGACCCTAGAAAACGAGAGTATATAAAGTCGCATCTTTTGAGTGCTCTAAGCAATCGTCCCTTGGCTCTTCCTATAATTGATGATGTGAGTGATAGTGGGTATAAGAAACAGCAAATTAAAAACAATTATATCAGGCAAATTGACAAAGAAGTGCTAAAGGCTGGAACGTACGTCAACGCTTCGGCTCTGCCTGATGTCATAATTGATTATCTTAATGAGTTGGCTTATAAGGCATACAATTACTTGTTTCTAATTCATTCGAGTGTCAGAACTGTACGTATTGCATATAAGGATTTTAAACGTGTTATGGATGTTATAGGCGTGAATGAAGATTTTTCGATACTCTCTCTCGGTGTGTATCTTGGTAATTATGAGGAATCCTACGGCAAAAAGGAAGATGTGAAATTCGTCAATATGGAGAGTTGCTTCTCTTACAAAAATAGCAAAATCTATAGTATACTTTCTGCGCAACAAAGTGTTCTTGTAATGAAGAAAAGTGACATTCCTTTTGTAAGAAAAGAAAAGGTAACAGATGAAACCAAACTTAAGTTGATAAATGAAGAAGAATACTTTTATTCGAATATTGATGATATAAATGATCTTTCGGAAAACGAAGTGCAGTTCCTGAAAGTTAATAGAGGGATATATTTGTATTCTAAGGAAAGATTTAGATATATACGCTTGACAATAGATTATAATCCAGGTTTTGTGACGGAAATGAATAAAGTGAAAGAGGCTCGTGAAGTGACATGGCCTTGATTAGTGGTCCCAATACTAGGTGATTTACTGATAATTTGCAAATAAACTTGAAAAGTTTTTGCTCAGTTCATAATAAATGACTAACTTTGAACATTGAAACTCACAAGGACAACATGAAATACTAGTCACAATATTGCCTATTCGATCTGTCTGAGCTTCAAGAGTCTCTCTCGCGATTGGCAACTCCTATTGTTGGTTGGAGTGTTAACCTTGTTGCAAGTTGGTTTGATCAAAATAGAATGACGTCTCCAAACAACTGATAAAGATGATAAAACGAAAGGATTTTGTAAAGGAAATGCTCTATGCTGATGAGTTTATGCATAGTGGAAATATGGATAAAGCTGGGGAAATATATAATTCTCAGTATGCTCTGTTGAGAATGGATAGCTATAGATATCGGTTGTCACAGGTACAGTTTGAAAAGGTTTTTGACGGTTTAACACCTGACGAAGTGCTACCATTGCTATTGAAGCTTGTTTGCTGGCAGTTGAATACTTGTCGGACAAAGGAGGCGCTTGAAATCATCAGACAGTTTAAGATGATAGAAAGGGACTTTTTGGTGCATTGTGATTTTGATTTCAAAATCGACAAATGTGAAATAGTGGCTTGTTGCCGACTTGGCAATAATGAGAAAGCCATGGAGTTGTGTGACCATTTGCTAAAGAAGGATATTAGTCATTCGCAAAAGGTGGAGATACTTATCGCGAAAGGTACGATAGAGTGCGATGAGAGTCACCAAGTGTTTGGCATCAATTGTTTGAGTTTGGCATTGGCAGAGGCAGAGGCGGATGGTAATCCGTCGTTGATAGCCATGTGTTATCTTGAAATGGCAAAGATGATAGGCTTGCATTTTCCGGCTTTGAGTCTATCATTTTTATGGAAGGCTCGCTTGTTTTATGAAAAAATATCAGATAAAGAGAATGTTGCTTTCTGTAAAACTCGGATGGCATTGTCTTATTTTCTGTTATTCCATAAAAGCCAACAGAAGGAGGTGTGCTTCATGAATGAGGCTCTCCGATTGATAAATGAGGACGTAAAGCGAGAGGACTTCAGGCATCCTGCGGGGCAGTATTCGTATGATCGAGACAAAGGATTGCTTAATAACAACCTGCAGCTTATAGAAAAGAGTATTGATTTTTTTGAAGGCATAAAGGCTTACGGTGAGGTATACCGTTCTGCTGAATTCTATATTAAAACGGCATTGGCAGTTGGCGACCGAGAGGCGGCTAAGTATGGCGCTCAACGTTATGAAGAGGCTGCAAGGGAAATGAATGACCAAAATAGAGTCAATTATATTAAGGGAATCGACTTAGAACATGCAGTTGCCTGTTGGGTGCCAAAAAGAGAACAGAAAGAATTACCGGATCTGCTTGATCTACTTGAATTAATCGCACACGATGAAGAATGGTTCCATCTGAGAAAAGATACGATGAGATTGCTTTTCCCAACTCATTATCAAGAAGGAATGTTTGAGGCGGTTCTAATGCCTAATGGACGGACGCACCTCTATCCTTGTACCTTGTATCCGATGCGATATTTTAGAGGACAATCAGATCGCTTGGAAGGTAAGAAGTGTAAACCATCGATATATAGAGGTTTGCCTGAGGCAACAATGTTTAAAGAAAGGCTTTCTCAAGCAGAATTGGATGAGTTGTTAGCTGACTATCCATTGACCAAAATTTATGAAGGCAATCTTATGTATAACACTCCAGATGGGCCAAAGCCAATGTTTCTGAATGTTGATACGATAGCATTAGGACAACACTATGGAATAAAAACAGATGTATTGGATTTGACCGCAGACAAATGGGTTGCGGCTTTTTTCGCTGCAACAGAATATAAGAATGGAGAGTACAAACCTTGTAGAAGTGATGGTGTCGGAGTCGTGTATATCTATACAGAGTTACCAGAAGAAGATCCCAAGAAGAATCGGTTGAGTACTGTAGGATTACAACCGTTTTCTCGGCCTGGGTGCCAAGCGGGAATGGTATATAAAATGTTACCAGAAGAAGATTTCAACGACAAAGCAAAGCGTTACTTTTTTAGGCATGATGCTGCCATATCAGAGTTAATCTATAATTACTGCAATAGATCGAAAAAACTTTTTCCCGACGAGGTGCTGGAAGAAAAGGTAAACGCAATTCGTGCTTCGAAAAAGTATAGTAGGCATGCATTTGAAAAAACGGTTAACACATATTATAAGGACAAATCGGAAGAAGATATAGAAAAATACATAGACGAACTAGGAATAGAAATTATTGACGACGTGCCAGTGACGTTTACTGAAAGCGAATTGTCATGTTTTGAAGAGAAATGGAAAAAAGAACAGGCACACTTCTTTGATAATGTAATAGTGAGACTATGTTGCCAAGCAAGTGTAGTGACAGATGATATAAAAGACCCTACGAAATAAGATTATAGTACATTGGCGATGATAAATACCAAAGAATTTGAACAAAGACTAAAGGATATGAGTGCGGAGGATTTGGATGCATTAATGCAGAGAATGGGAGAGCCATTTGATAGATTTGCTAATGCATTGGCAAAAGGAAGTATCAAGGAACTGGCGCCGCCTTTTGGGGACTATCAGTCTTTTCAAGGAGGCCTTTTGGAGTACTATGAAGAATTCTTTCTAAGATATAGACAATACCTCGATGATATAGATGATAACACCTGGACTTTTGTGAACCTTGCCATGAGTGCTTTTATAGAGCATCACAGGGGACTGAAGGTAGCATTTAATCTCGTCAATGAATATGATAGAGTGACAGATGGTATTATAAGATCGCTCAGAGCCTATTTGAATGGTTTGCCGAATGTCGCATATAATAGCCTCGAAGAGGTATTTGTGGAGAAAAATCGTCATCTGTTGAATACGTTACCGCAGATACAGTACCAAGGAGCTTTGTACAGGGTGCGTGGAGAACGGAATCTGACAAAGCAGCAAGAGTTGTTTCATACCCCCTTTGAGCAAAGAAACTGCTGTGGTAGTTATCGATATAGTGTATTAGGGTATCCGTCGTTGTATTTGGCTGGCAGCCTTGCAACTTCTCTGGCTGAATGCAGGATAGATAATAATGACTATTCTGCTGCTTGTTTCACGAGTGTTGAACCGCTTTCTTGTGCAGACCTGTCTTTGCCTTATTATGATCTGTCTTTTTGGGAGAGATATAGTCTGGTACTCTTTTACCCGCTTATCTTTGCCTGTGGGCTAAAAGTGAAAGATGAGAAGAAACCTTTCAAACCAGAATATGTGATTCCGCAAATTCTATTCCAACTCATAAGCGAAAAATCTAATCTGATGGGGGTCTCATACACTTCTACTCGGATGGAACATGTTGACTTTAGAAATCATAAGCAAAGGAATTTCGTCTTGATTGTACCTAGTGCTGACCAATCACATGGGCAATCGAAAGAATTGGCGGAAAAGTTGACATGTACCATACCTATGAGCCCAGAAGATGGGGAGAGTTCGCTAGTTGTAGAGCGCAAACTCAATAGAATGAAGCCGATGAAGATTAGTGTGTGAATTCAGAAAGGGATGAACTTTCTGATGGTATCGTAGAAAGGATGAAAATGAAGTTTGGGTGCAATGTAAGATTTTACGGATGCTATACATGTTCTCCGTAACTTTTAACACAAAATATTCTTTATTGTCAATAAGCAGTTGTATCTTTGCACGAAAATAAGAGTGCCATGGACAAAAGTAAAATTATTGACACGCTCAAACAGCGAGGTGGGTTCATAACCACAGGCGAAGTGAAAAGCCGTGGCGAGTATGAACAGCTTCGCCGTGCAATAGAAGACGGAACGCTTATGCGGATTCGTAATGGTGTTTATGTGGAAATGTCTGCGTTGGCAAATAACATGATAGATGTGGAGCGTATAGTTCCGCATGGAGTGCTTTGCCTGTATAGTGCGTTTGCTCATTATGGGCTTTCCACACAAGTGCCTTCCGCTACTTGCATCGCCATTGAAGCCAAACGAAAGGTGCGCTTGCCCGAATATCCCCCGATTGACCTCTATTATTGGAAAAAGGAGAATTTGGAGTTTGGTATAGTAAAGAAGAACATATCAGTATACGAAGTACTCATTACGGATATGGAGCGAACAGTCTGTGATGCCGTAAAGTACCGAAACAAGATTGGACTTGATGTTTGCGGTGAGGTGATAGACAACTATCTCAAAAAGGAGACCCGCAATGTGTCTTTACTTCATGAATACGCACAGAAACTGAGAGTGAAAAAAATATTGACTACATATTTGGAGACAAGGCTATGACAAAAAAATTAGGAAAGAATTTTCTGAAATGTTTGATATGTTTTAGCATCTTCGCCCCGAATTGTTGACCTATTCTATGCTCAAATACATGCTGGTAAGGGAAACAACTAGAACTACAGCTGCGATACGGCAAGAAATTTTGGGGAAAATTTGCAGGGAAGCAAAGGAAAGTGTATATTTGCAGACTTCATTTGACTTTTGAAATATGAATGAACTGAAAGTAGAAAACTTTGGACCAATAGGCAAGGCTCATGTGGAATTTGGTGATCTTACCATTCTTGTCGGCGCGCAAGCTTCGGGTAAAAGCCTGTTCCTTGAACTGCTGAAACTGTTGGAGGACAAGGATGCCATTGTCGAGACGCTGAGGAAGTATAATTATATCATCAGCAAGAGTAATGTTTCCTATTTGTTGGAGGCGTACTTCGGCAATGGTATGGCTGGCATTTGGGGGGAGAACACTAAAATAGTTTATGACGGGCGAGAGGCTTCTGCTGTCATTTCGTTGATGAAGAATAAGGTGAAGGAGGCGGAGGAGAAGGTTTTCTACATACCTGCTCAAAGGGTGTTTAGCATTTCGGATGGGCGGCCCAAGGCGTTTTCAGAGTTTGACCCTACGGCTCCTTATGTGTTGCGCCAGTTTAGTGAGATTCTGCGTGTGTTTATGTCGATAGGCTTGGGAGGGAATACTACCTTGTTTCCCGTCAAAACTCGCCTGAAGAATGCGCAGAAAAAGTCTTTTGACACTTCTATTTTTCACGGGGGAAGGGTGGAACTTGAAAATGAGAACGGACAGCGCAAAATGCGTATGAAGGTGGACGGGATGGATATGCCGTTTATGACGTGGAGCGCTGGACAGAAAGAGTTTATGCCTTTATTGATGGGCTTCTACTGTGTGTCAGGGCCTCCTATGCAGCTGCTCAATAAAGATCAATATGATTATATTGTGATCGAGGAGCCAGAGATGGGACTTCATCCCAAAGCGATCATGTCGGTGCTGTTGGAAATACTGGAGTTGGTACAGATGGGCAAAAAAGTCATCGTATCTACTCACTCTACCGTCCCTCTCGAGTTTGTGTGGGCTTTCAACATCCTAAAAAGATCGGCTAATAAAAACAAAGAGGCAGGATTGGCAAAACTCTTTGATGTATCGGGGAAAGGGGCTGGCATCTTTGCTGGTATCTTTGACAAGTCTATCAGAACCTACGCTTTTGAAAGAAAGGGTGAGAAGGTGGAGAGTGTTGATATTTCCTCCCTTGATGCTTTGGATGAGCAACCCGTCGTGAGCGAATGGGGTGGCCTTTCTTCCTTTGCCACTCGGGCCTCTGAACTTGTAGCGAAGTATTGTGATGAGTAAGGGTAAGAAGCAAAAGACAGCAGGAGCAGATAAAGCCAATTGCTCTTTTCGGAAGGCCATAGAGAATACGCCGGACGTGCAGCATGGTTATCGTGAAGGATTGCAGGCAATAGTAAAGGCTGATAAGCGGGCAGTGATGGTGAAGGATGCCAGAAGGCTTGATGGTAGCCTGAATATTGACGAAGAAACTAAGATGCTCTATCCCAACGAATCGCGGTGGGATTATGCGGTCGGCTATGATGGAAAGGTCTATTATGTAGAGGTGCATCCTGCAAACACCTCCAATATAGAGGAGGTCATAAAGAAGAAGTTGTGGTTGGACAAGTGGCTAAAAGAGAAAGCTCCTTCTATGAGTGCTTTGAAAGCTGGTAGCCCCAAGTATCAATGGGCTGCTACAGAAGCCGGTGTGCATGTTAGCCCTCAGTCAATGTATGCAAGAAGATTGAGTCAACGGGGAATAGAGAAACCAAAGCGCCCCGTGGTGTTGGGGTGATGTTGCTTTGTAAGTATGGACAACAATAAGGTGAACGATATGTTCGAGCAGCAGCAAGATACAGGGAAAAGTGCGTCTTTGGAAGAAGAATTTGCCAAAGTGCAAGCGCAATTTCGATAAAAAGTGGTACATTTGCAGGCGAGTAGATTGACAAAGATACGATTGGAGGAATTGGATGATGAGGACAGTGGCACATAATAAGCGCATGGTAAGGCTGAGGGATTTCTCTACGGCCTTCTCTCGCTCTGCCTTTACCGATGTTCTCCTGTTTGATGATTTCTCCCGTTTTGATTGGCTTCGTGCTCAGTATCGTCTTAGGAGCAAGACGTATGCGGGCTTGATAAGAGGGGCCTATGCTGCCATTTCCAAGGACTATCGCTGCGAATATGTTTACAAGAATGAGCTGGTGAACCTTCTGCTTCGTCGTTATGGAACGAGAAGTACGGTTTATTTTAGTGAGTTTCGGGTGGGCAGTTCGATTGCTGACATGGTGATGTTTAATGGTGAAAGCAAGGTCTTTGAAATCAAGACGGAATATGATTCCCCACGAAGGCTGGACAGGCAAATGGGGGATTACAAAGGGGTCTTTGACAAGTGCTACCTTGTAGTGCCGGAAAGTAAAGTTGGCGACTATTTGCAAGTGGTGGAGGAGGAGACTGGAATCATTGTCATGGCTTATGGCAGTGACGGGATGGAACTCCGAGAATGGAGGGAGGCAAGGCAGAATGAGGCTTTCAATTCCTATGCCATGCTTTCTTGCCTGAGGGCTTGTGAGTATGAGCGTATGGCTGAAAACTTAGGGCATGATATCATGTCTGTACCAGGGTATAAACGGTTTGATTACTGTAAGGATCTCTTTGCCAAGACTGCGGCGCAGGACTTGCAGAGGTTGTTTCTGCAGGAGGTGAAAAAGCGCCAAAACAACACGCGATTCTTGAGAAAATATCCTGTGGCTTTGAGACAAATGCTTCTGAGTTTGAATCTTCCAGAAAAGAAGGCGCTATTGCTTTTGGACAAATTAAAAACAACTATTCAATCATAGCTATGTATTATCCTTATCTTCGTGCTAAACAGTTTGAGTTGAAAGCTTTGCGGGAGTTCTCTGAGGAGCACTCTGGAAGCAACATCGTGCCTATATTGGAGCCTGTGAAAAAACAGTCTGTCGCCTTGGAACGTGCTGTTGGGGATATGATGGAGAACAAGATGCGATTTGCCTTGGTTCTGAACCCTACAGATGGCGACTTTAAGCATGATACGGTATCTTTTGGGGCGTGGTTGAAGGCGTCGAAACTGCTTCACGATGGTAGTCAGGGTAAAGATTGGGTTCCTGCTTTCATTTGTACAAGAAAACTTCTGGATGATATTCCTTCTTTGATAGAAAAATATCAATTGAACAATGTCATGCTTGTTTTCAAGTCGTGTATGGATATGGAAGATCCAAAGGTTAGCAATTTAGTGAATGACGAGAGGGTCGAATTCGTCGTCAATGCCTTTGGTGCGGTTGGCTCACGGCGTCTTAATACAATCTTGAAAAGAACGGGCAAAAAGATAATCCGTTTGGATGATTGTTTTAAAACCAGAACGCGCAATGCTGACTATGCGCTTGAAGATGATGAGCTGTTTAGCGAGGAGCCGTTCTATTATATGAACGACGGCTACGATGGCTTTTCAGACTATACCACTTTGCCTTCAGATTACGTAGAGGGAGGGATGATGCCTTATGCAGTAGCAATCCATCTGTCGTACAAGAAAGACGAAGACCGGCTGAATGTTCATCATTTTGTTTCTGACAGTAATGAGAGCAATACCAATGTCAGAGGTAAATTTCAAGAGGCGGCCTGCAAGATAGGACCGTTCTTTGATGGCAAGAAGCAAACCTCGTCGGTGAAGGAACTTATATCAAAGGCTGAAGATCCTGATGGTTATCCTGGGTTGGGTTATCTGAAGAAATTATCGGTCAAGAACCATTTGGAACTGATTGCTTCCATCATCTAATTCTACAGATTATGTTGATTTGTAAGCATTGCTTTTTAGATGCGGAAATGCAATCGGAGGTTGAGGCTAATGCTTCCTCCGAGGGTGTTTGTGATGTTTGTCACAAACAGGGTAAAGTGATTGATTCGTCGGAGTTTGCTGATTTTTTTGAGGCTTTATTGTCTTTGTTCGAACGTTCAGACGCAGGTGAGCCTGTTGCGGAAATGGTGCAGGACGAATGGCATCTGTTTGCAGATAATCATGTGGCTGAGGTTTTGCTGGCTGAGGTTCTGCAGTCATCGTCGTTAGGCTTTTCCATCAAAGAAAATGTGGCTTTTGCCGCTGATATTGTAGAGCGGATCGGAATTTGGGATCGATTGAAGTGTAGTGTGATGCAAAAAACTAGATTCTTTACGAATATGGATGAATTTGCTCAATATAACTATCTTGCCAAAGGAAAGTATAACCTTGGGGCTGGAACTACACTTTATCGCTCTCGTATTACTCCTCAAGGAGTGGATTGCTTGGAGGTTAAACATATGGGATGTCCGCCTTCGGATAAAGCTACTGCTGGGCGTGCTAACACTTTAGGAATCCCATATTTATATTTAAGTGATTCAGCGAAAACTACATATTATGAGGTGCGAGCAGTCTATCTGGATAGGTTGAGCGTGGGAACATTTACTATTCCTGAGTCTCTCAGTTTGGTGGATTTTTGTGATGTCATCAACCTGTATCATGCTTATGGGGACTCGGTAGAGCCTCTGAAAGAAATCGTCATCAAGAAAAAGGTGATTGATAGTATAAGCAAGGACCTTTCCAAGCCTCTCCGGCGCTATGACTCGGAGATAGAGTATGTGCCAACCCAACTGATATGTGAGTTCTGTAAAGAGTATGTTCATGCTGATGGCATCTGCTTTAAGAGTTCGCTCTATCCTGGGGGCGTGAATTATGTGTTGTTTGATCCTAAGGCGGCTGATTGTGTCAGCGTCGAGAGTCACGAAATAGGCACAATAGACATAGACCGATAGGGCGGTACGTTGGCGTTGTTGTAAATATTATCCTCATCCGAGTGGCGGCAGGGCATGGAGCGATACCATGATGAGGAACTTTGAATCCCAAAACTGTCTATAGTTTCCCATAAGGGAAGCGTTTTTGTAACCATATTTTTGCTTAATCATACATGGGGGAATCGTATTCCCTCGCTATTGTATGGTATCACTTTTTTGGTCAGCGTGCGTTGGTCAAAGCGGATGCTTTGTCTTTATTCGAACGGGAACGGCATCCTTGGTTTGCTAAATAATTAAAATCTCTTATGTATAAACTTTTTGGAAAAAGGCTGGTGGATATTGCCATCGGCTTGTTGGCTTTGCCCTTTGTGGTAATCTTCATTTGTGTGCTTGGACCAATCATTTATTGTTCGGACAAGGGTACCATCTTCTATAAGGCCAAGAGAATAGGCAAAGGCGGAAAAATGTTTGGAATGTACAAATTTCGTTCGATGATCATGAATGCGCCGGATATTCGCATGGAAAATGGGGATACGTATAATGGTGATGATGATCCGCGTGTAACAAAGATCGGGCGATTGATGCGTAAGACAAGTATTGATGAGATTCCGCAGTTTTTGAACGTACTTAACGGTACGATGAGTTTTATCGGGCCTCGTCCAGATACGCCGGATTTTCTCCATGTATATGAGGAGAAATACCCTTCTGTTTTGACCATCAAGCCTGGTATAACGGGTTATAACCAAGCGTATTTCCGTAATAGTATTGATGGGGCAGAAAAAATGAAGAATGATAACTACTATGCGGAGCATCTGAACTTTTGGATGGACGTCAAGATTGTTCTGAAGACTATTAAGACGGTACTTTTTAGAGAGAACGTAAATCACTAAATGTTATGCAGAAAAAACTTTTGGTGCTTGCAGCGGGCATCTTGCAGCTGCCAGTGATAAAGAAGGCTAAAGAGTTGGGTATATATGTCATCGCTGCGGATGGAAATCCCAATGCTGTGGGACTTAAATATGCCGACAAGGCCTTGGTGGTGAACATCACCTCGGAGGAGGAGGTCTTGAGAGCATTGCGTGAGGAGCAGATTGATGGCGTGATCCATCCATGCTCGGAAGTAAGCATGAGCGTAATGGGGCGAATTAATGACGAGTTTGGGCTTTCGGGTATTACGCGTGAGCAAGCCATTAGGGCCACTAACAAGCATTTGATGCGTGAGGCTTTTGAAAAAGGTAATGCACCATCGCCAAAAAGTATCTTGACAGCGAATGCCGAGGACGCTTGGAGTCGTTTGCAGAGCGAGTTTGATACCGATGCGATATTGAAACCGTCTCGCAATTCGGGTTCAAGAGGTATTGCAAAGGTCTCCCGAGATATGGACAAGGTGGATTTCATCAGAGCTTATGATGAGGCTCTCAATGAAAGTCGGGATCATTCTGTATTGATAGAGCAGTTTATAGAGGGTCCGGAGTTTTCTATAGAGATCATTGTATGGAACGGCAAGGTGAACGTGCTTACCGTGACTGATAAAAAGACGACGGACGCTCCGCATTTTGTGGAGTTGGGGCATAATCAACCTTCCTGTTTTTCTGACGCTGATGTTGAAACGCTGAAGGCTGCCGCTATTGCAGGTGTGAAGGCTTTGGGAGTCAATAATTGCGCTTGTCATGCTGAGGCTAAGTTGATGAACGGTAAGGCGTATTTGATGGAGGTTGGTGCGCGCCTTGGCGGAGATTTTATTTCAACCGAACTGACGCATCTGAGTACGGGTATTGATATGGTGGCAGCGGCTATTGAAGTGGCTTTGGGTGTGGAACCTGACTTAAGCGCCAAAGAAGAGCCCAAAGGTGTCTGTATCCGTTATTTCTGTCCGAGGCCTGGAAAGCTTGTGAGTATTTCTAACACGGAGGTATTGAATAATCCCCATGTGTATCTTTGGGAGATTTATCCAAAGGAGGGCGACGTGATACCTCCTGTGACAAGTAGTCTGTCTCGTTCTGGGCATGTGATCGTGACGGACGATACTCCGCAGGGAGCTGTGGAACTGGCAGAGAGATTGGTGTCTGAAGTGAAATTTATCACAGAATAAAATTTTATGAAAGTGTTTTTCCCAGCGGCATATTACTATCCAGAAACTTGTGCGGGTTTGTATATCTTGGACAATGTGATGGAGCGGTGTGCTGAAGAAGGTATAGAGTCTGTGCTGACAGTACCCACGCCGACACGAGATGTGGATTCGAACGTCGTGTGGAAACGACATGAGCAAAAGTGTGGTGGCAAGGTTAGCATTTATCGCTTTCCCTTGTATGGAGAGGGGAAGAATCCGATAGCGCGGGCTTTGCGCTATCTGTTGAGCGAGGTGATACAATTATGGTATTGTCTGACGAAAGGGTATGACGTGGTCTTTATAGACAGTACGCCTCCGATTCAAGGACTGAAATTGCCATTGGTCAAGTTGCTTCGTAGGAAACCTGTGGTCTTTAATGCGCAAGATTTGTTTCCTGACTCTTTGGCAGGAACGGGCTTGGCTAAAAAAGGAGGACTATTGTGGAACATCGGTTCGATAGTGATGAAGATCACCTATGCTTGTACTGACAAAATCATTGTGATTTCGGAAGACTTTAAGCAACTGTTGCTTGCGAAGGGCGTGCCCGAGGATAAGATCGTGGTGGTCTATAACTGGGTGGATCAGAACGCCGTGGTGGATGTGCCGCGTGAGAAGAACAAACTCTTTGACAAGTATCATTTGGACCGAGGGAAGTTCTACATCGAGTATTCGGGTAACATCGGACTGACGCAGAATATGGATATGCTGCTGGAGGTGATGAAGGAACTGAAGGTGTCGCATCCGCAGATTGGCCTGGTGCTGGTGGGCGAAGGCGCCTATAAGAAGCAGGTGGAGGAGATCGTGGCGCGTGACGGACTGACGAACGTGACGATGCTGCCGTTTCAGCCCTATGAGGATATCAGCTATGTGTTCTCGCTGGGGGACGCGGGTCTTGTCATCTCGAAGCCTGGGGTGGGTGCCAATAGTGTGCCGAGCAAGACGTGGAGTATCATGTCGGCATCACGGCCTGTGCTGGCCAACTTCGACGAGAATGAGTTGAAGGATATTTTGGCAGGCAATGCGTGTGGCATCTTCACCAAGGCGGGGGACAAGGAGGCGTTTAAGCAGTCGATCATCTCGCTCTATGAGAACCGTGAACTCTGCAGGAGGTATGGACGGAACGGACGACAGTTTGTGATGGACAACCTGACGCGTGAGGTGGGTACTCAGAAGTATGTGGAGGTCATCAAGAGCGTGTGTCGTGGGAAATAACGACCGGGCACTGCTGCTCCTGCTGCGGATGGCGGTGAGGGAGGAGGTTGTGGACCTGCCTGCCGACATCGACTGGCGGAAAATCAAGGAGCGGGCTTTCCGCCAAGGGGTGGGAGGTATTGTCTTTGACGTGGTCGAGAAACTTCCCGCTGGGCAGCGTCCGCCGAAGGAGGTGGTGCTGGAGTGGATGGGAATGGTGATGCGCATGGAGCGGATGTATGAGCACCACAGGCAGGTGATAGCGCGTCTTGCTGCTTTCTATGCTGAGATGGGGGTGCGTATGCTGCTCCTGAAGGGGTATGGGTTGTCGCTGGCATGGCCTGTGCCGAAGCATCGCCCGACGGGGGATATCGACATCTTTCTCTTCGGCAAACAGCAGGAGGCGGACGAGCGGTTGCAGGCGCGGTTTGGGGTGGAGATAGACAACTCGCACCATAAGCACTCGGTGTTTCAACTGGGGCAGACGATGGTGGAGAATCACTATAGTTTCCTTAATGTGCATGCGCATCGTTCGACGGCCGAGATAGAGGCTATCTTGCAGGGGCAGCTTGACGAGGTGGAGCCATCGGGAATAGCGAACGTTTCTTTGCCTTCCGCACGCTTTAACTCGCTGTATCTGCTGCGCCATAGTGGGGAGCATTTTGCCTCGGTGGATATCAGCCTGCGTATCGTCTTGGACTGGGCGTTCTACGTCAGGAGGCATCCCGTGGACTGGCCTTGGCTGTTGGCGCAGCTGGACAGGGTGGGGATGAGGCCTTACCTGGCGGTGCTGAATGCCATCTGTGTGCGGTATCTGGGCTTTGAGGCTTCGGTCTTTCCTGACTTGCCTGTTGACGAGGCACTGGTGGATCGGAGCATACAGGATATATTGGTTCCCGAAGTGGAGCCGGAAGAACACAAGAACAGGATGAGGGAGGTGGTTTTTCGCTTTCGTCGGTGGTATGCGAACCGATGGAAGCACGACATGGTGTATCGGGAGCGGGCGGCGGTATCGCTGTGTACGCAACTGTGGAGCCATGTGCTGAAGCCCTCGTTGTGAGAAATATTCATCAACTAAATATTTTTGTTTATGACAATGAAACTGCGTAATGTGCCTTTCTCTCCGCCTGATATGACGGAGGCGGAGGCTGCGGAAGTACGCGACGCCATACTGTCTGGGTGGATTACCACCGGACCGCGTACGAAGAAACTGGAGAAGGAAGTGGCTGCGTTTGTAGGGGTAGATAAGGCGGTTTGCCTCGGTTCGCAGACGGCGTGTGGGGAAATGGCCCTGCGGCTGCTGGGGATTGGCGAGGGTGACGAGGTGATCGTCCCGGCTTATACCTATACGGCGAGTGCATCGGTGGTGACGCATGTGGGGGCTACCTTGGTCTTCGTGGATGTGCAGAAGGACTGCCTGGAGATGGACTATGAGGCCGTGGAGCGGGCTATCACGCCGCGGACGAAGGCGATTATCCCAGTGGATCTGGCGGGTATCCCGTGTGACTACGACCGTCTGTTTGCGATCGTGGAGTGCAAGAGGGACTTGTTTGTTCCGAAGACGGACTTGCAAAGGATGCTGGGGCGCATAGCGATCTGTTGTGATGCGGCCCATGCCTTCGGTGCTATGCGCAAGGGAAAGCGGGTTGGTTCGATCGCTGATTTCTCTTCCTTTAGTTTTCATGCCGTGAAGAACTTCACGACGGCGGAGGGTGGTGCGCTGACGTGGCATCTGCCTTTCGGCAATGAGCAGGTGGTGAAGGACTTGGACAAGCAGGTGGAGAATACGTTTAGTGGCGTGCCGGAGATAGCGGGCGAGACGTGGAACGAGAACCTGTATCGCAAGGCACAGTTGCTGAGTCTGCACGGTCAGAACAAGGATGCGCTGGCGAAGACGAAGGTGGGTGCCTGGGAGTATGACATCATCGGGACGTGGTATAAGTGTAACATGACGGACGTGGCAGCGGCAATCGGTCTGGTGCAGATGGAGCGTTACCAGGGAATGCTGGAGCGTCGCCGCGAGATGATAGCGCGCTACGATGAGGCTTTCCGATCGCTGAACGTGGCGGTGCTGCATCACTATGGTGCGGACTATGCTTCTTCAGGGCATCTGTATTTGGTGCGCCTGCTGGGCAAGACGCGCGAGGAGGCGAATCGGGTGATAGAGCAGATGGCGGAGCGGGGCATTGCCACGAATGTCCACTACAAGCCGCTGCCGATGATGACGGCTTACAAGAAGTTGGGCTTCGACATCAAGGATTTCCCGAATGCTTATCATTTGTTTGAGAACGAGATCACGTTGCCGTTGAATACCAAAATGACGGATGAGGATCTGGAGTATGTGATCGAGAACTTCGTCGATATCGTTTCTCATTTGTAGTATATTGCTTTGAGGAAAAATGATGGAGTTTGACAAGGATTTCTTAGGTGCCTTGTTTGAGCAAGCAGTGGGCAGTCCTCGTCGTCGGCAGGTGTGTGATTTGCGCACATCGCCGCAGGATATTGGGCAGCGTGCGCTCTGCGCATTGCTGCCCTGTACGCAGGTGCCGATTCATCGGCATGAGGCGACGGCGGAGACGGTCCTCTGCTTGTGTGGCAAATTGGACGTGGTACTCTACGAGGAGGTCGTGGGGTATGAGTCGGCCGCTCCCCATGGACTCCCGCAGGGGATGGATGGGCAGGACATAGTGCGCAGGGTCGATTACCGTGAGGTACGTCGCATCCGGCTTTGCCCTGCTGAGGCTCGCTATGGGTGCCAGGTCCCGAAGGGGGTATGGCATAGCGTGGACGTGATAGACCCGTGCGTCATCTTTGAGGGGAGGGATGGAGCGTATGCTGAGGATGGAAGCAACATGTAGGGACAATATAAAGCAAATCGTTTTTGAAAATTCAGTTTAATAATACTCTGAATATCATTCTTGTTGTATTATTCTTGCCAGTGTGAAGAGTATTCCGTAACTTTGCAGAGCGCTTTATAATCAAAAGGAAGAGCAAGAAAATGAGAAAACTGGTGATTCATCATATAGGCCCTGTAAAACATGTGGACTTGGTGCTGAAACGCATCAATGTGGTAATTGGCCCTCAGAGTGCTGGCAAGAGTTGTATTCTGAAGGTTGCTTGCTTTTGTGCCTGGGCTGAAAAAAGGATTCAGTTGGAGCAGGGGAAAAATGGCTTTGCTGATTTTGAATATGTAAGGGAGAATTTACTTGCGTTTCATAAACTAAAGGGGTTCTTGCACGAGGATAGCCGTATAGAGTACAGAAGTGATTATATGGTTTTCGTGATTGACTTTGCGAACGAGACATTTGATCTCCGCTGGGGTAACGCGAAAAAGCGATTCGACTACAAGCGACCGCGTGTCTCCTATATACCGGCAGAAAGGAATTTGGTCTCGTCCATTCCTAATTGGTTTGACGTGAAGATGGATTCCACCAATTTGAAGAGTTTTATTGCGGATTGGGCTTATGCGCATAAGTTGTGCGGGGATGATGCGGTGTTGCCGATCTTGAATCTTGGGGTGCGCTTCTTTTATGACAAGCAGACCGATAAAGACTATATTTTGCTGAATGATAAAAAGCGCATGGACTTGACGGATGCTTCGAGTGGCCTTCAGTCGGTGATTCCGATGTGGGTGTATTTGGACTATCTATTTAGGAAGCAATACTATCCTCAAGAAATGTCAAGTTCGAGGACTGAGACAGAGAACGAGGAGATAGCACAGCATATCTATGACTGCAAATATAAGAAAGCGGCAAAAAAAGCTGGGGAAGAGGGAAAAGTAGTCTTTGGCAAGGTTGGAGTGACGAAGCGAATGTTTGCCTCGGATGCGGATTTTGATGAATTCAAACAACTTGTATTGGCTTATACGCAAACATCGCATTCAGATATTTATCTAGAAGAGCCGGAGCAGAATTTGTTTCCTTTGACGCAGGTGGAATTGGTGTATGCGCTATTGAAGAATGCTGCACTGCATGAGGATCATCTGTTTATAGCTACGCATAGTCCGTATGTGCTCTATGCTCTCAACAACTGTATGCTTGGTTATAAAGTGAAGGATAAAATACCCAGCGAAATATCCGAGCTTAAGGCTAATGAGGATAGTTGGATTGATCCAAAGGAAGTTTCTGTCTGGGAAATCAAGGATGGAGAGTTTTCGTCGCAGGTTGACAAAATGAACTTAACGCTCCAGGATGCTGATGGTCTGATTCGTGGTAACTATTTTGACCGTATCATGAAGCTTATCATGACGGACTTCTCGAATTTTGCTACGTTCTATGACTAAGATTGAGAGTGCGTTCAGTGGCGTTATGGTCTGCCCTGGTGATATTTGGGTGGCAGACCTTGTTGTCAGCTCTGGCATCCTTTTGACAGTAAGGCCGCAGATTTGATTTTTCTTCCGCTATGGCTCTTTGTTTTTTTGTGGCTATTGCTATGTGGACACGATAGAGATATAGGTGCGCTTTTTTCTGCAAACTACTTGAACTGACTTTATCTACGTTTTTATTTGATCTTTTTGGAAAAATAGGGGAATAGTAAACAATTATCAAGTACCCTGATTTTTTATCTGTCTAAGGTTGTATTGAAACATCAATGCAGCCTTGGCGCTTTGGGGTATGAATCTTCTTTTTCTGCGCATGAGCAGGATGTGCTAAAGCAGAATGGTATGAAGGAGAGGCAGCTTTACGACTATCAGCTTGATATGAAACGGCGTGTGGGAGAGGCCTTTGGGTCGCACCGGTCCGTGATGGTGCAGATGCCGACGGGTACGGGAAAGACGTGCCTGCTGGTGGCGTGTGTGCGCGCGTGGTTGTCGCAGAACGAGGGGACGGTGTGGATCGTGGTGCACCGCAGGGAACTGGTTGAACAGATCGTCGGGACGCTCCAGGCAGGAGAACTTTCGGGCGATTTGGACCATCGGGTGCGGGTATATAGTATCCAGTGGCTCTCTCGCCACGAAGGGGAAATGGCGGAGAGACCGGGCCTGCTGGTGATCGATGAGGCTCACCATGCCGTGGCGAAGACGTACAAGGCGGTGGTGGAGGCCTGTCCCGGGGCGAAGGTACTGGGACTGACGGCCACGCCCTGCCGGTTGACGCGTCGGGGATTCACGGACCTCTTCGAGGTGCTGCTGCAGTCGTGGCCTTACAATCGCTTTATCGCCGAGGGCCGTTTGTCGCTCTACGACTATATGTCGGTGAGGGCGGACAACGAGGACTGGCGGGTGGTGCGGTCGCTGGAGCGCCGTGGAGCCGATGGCGACTTCTCGCTGCGGGAGATGAGCGAGCGCCTGGACGTGAGGCCGAGTATCGGGCGGCTCTGCGACACGGTGTTGCGTTATGCGCGGGAGAAGAAGGGCATCGTCTATGCGATTGACATTCGGCATGCGGAGCATATCGCTGCGTACTATCGGGAACACGGTATTGAGGCTGTGGCGATCAGTGCGAAGACACTAGGGGAGGAGCGTCGTCGGTTGATAGAACAGTTTAAGGCAGGAGAGACGCAGGTGCTGGTGAACGTGGACCTCTTCGGCGAGGGTTTCGACTGTCCCGACGTGGAGTTTATCCAGTTGGCGAGGCCTACGCTGTCGCTATCGAAATACTTGCAGCAGGTGGGGCGGGGCATGCGTGTCTTTGACGGGAAGCGCTACTGTCTGATCCTGGACAACGTGGGGCTGTACCGCCTGTTTGGTCTGCCCTCGGAGGACAGGGACTGGCAGGCGATGTTTGAAGGGACGCTGGCTGGCAAGGCCCACCTCAAGCAGGCGGAGGAGCGGAGCGTGTATGCTGCCTTCTCGGTGTTGGGGGACACGGGACGGACGGTGACGGCTGACGCACGGACGGAACTGGTGACGGTGATGACGCACGACGGCCAGCGCAACGAACTGGAGGCGGCTTATGCCTACCGAGTGGTGCGGAATGAGGCTGGAAGGATGGGCGTCGCCACGCTGGAGGGCGTGGAGGTGCTGCCGCCACGGTATGAGAAGGTGGAACTGCTGCCTTATGGTTTTGCCCGCCTGACGTCGCGGCGGAAAGTGGACCGGGAGCGTCCGTGGATGGACTTGCGCAATGGGCTGCGCTTTGCCGAGAGGCCGACGGTGAGGCGGTGTGGCTTCCTGTCGTTTAGTACGGCGGACGGGCTGCGCCTCTACCCACGGGTGGAGACGCGGCGGCTGCAGGAGGCGGACTTCGTGACGCTGGGGGCTTTGCGCCATGGGCTGGCCGACGGACTGCGCTTTCGTGACTACTATATCCCGCCGACGGAGGGGACGCCAAGGATCTATGTGGTGAAGGACCAGATGGACAATCGGGTGTTGCTGGAGGCTGAGGACGGGACGCTCTGTCTGCGGATAGGCTGGGGCGTGCGCTTGGAGGCCATCACGCTGGCGGCGTGGAAGAAGGAGAAGGAACTGTGGCGACGCACGTTGCGATCCTTTGACAGGCAGGCGAAGTTATGTGCGGACCGCAGGGTGTTTCCCTATACGGTGCGGGCGGAGGTCACGGCTGGTTATCACCTCTCCGACTACAAGGAGGTTTCGGACGTGCGTATCACGCGGAGCGGGAAGCAAGGGTATCATGCTTTCGTCTATGACGTGATGGATCAGCGGTGGAAACCCGTGGGATCTTATCGGGAGATATTTCCTCCAGCCTATGGGTTGCGGGTGGTGCGCAACTGGGAGGGGAAGTATCTCCTGCGCACGCAGTATTTTGAGAAGATCGGTGTGGGTGAGGAACCGCAGTTTGACTATGCGGAACTGCAGGATGATGCTTACCTATATATATATAAGGAGAAGGGACGTGCGTGTTATGTGGATCTTGAGAGTGGGGTCTGCTTTGACAGCAAGCCGCAGCTGGTGAGGATCGGTTTTATGCAGTTTCAGAAAGATGGCGACCTCTATTTCCCGTTTGATCCTCGGTTGAGTGGACGCACACCCTACAGGCGGGGAGAGATCGTTGGCGGCGAGGATATCTGCTTCCTTGGCAGTCATATCGTCGTTCTGAAGGACAATCCTTCGGTCTTCTATATACGAAAGCGCTATAGCGACGGCAAGCGTTTCGTGCTAAGTACCAGTCAGACATCGCGCCCTAACGAACCTTTGTATGACCTCTATTATAATGGAAGAGTGGAAATGCGGAAACGGTAGAAGATTAAAAAGAGGCTGGCTCTAAGAATTAGGTGGAGATAATTCTCAATGTCCTAATTGTTGGAGCCAGCCTTTATTTTGTCCCGTTGGTTGGGACGGTGTGCGTGGGTAAAGGGAGAAATGGGCCGTTTTATCGGATGCGGTCCATACTCTTGATGAGGTTCTCGTCGTGCTTCACTCCCTTGTAGGCCATCAGGTTGAGGATGATGACCAGCAGGGGAAGGATGGCAGAGAGGTGCCAATGGTAGAGGCGGACGTCGGCCCAGTGGATAGTGATGGCTATGAGGACGTACCAAATGACCATCAGGGCTACACCGCCGAGGATCATCTTCATCTGCTTGTGACGCTCTTTGTAGGCAAAGATGGCCGCACCATTGAGCAAGAAAGCTACCAGCATGGTGATGAACAAGCCGATGTTGCCACTCATGGTGCCTCCCATGGCACTGAGATTGAAGAGCAGGTCCTCCTGTCCAACGGCTCCTTCAACACCCAAGATGGGGAAGAAGAAGCTCAGGGCGATGACCAGCATGGAGAGCAGGAGGAAGATGGTTTGCTTACGCTGTATCATGCCTCCTCGTCCTGGCCAAATTCGTCATCCTTCTTGGAAGGGTCACGCCAATAGATGTTTCCGTCCAGGAACTCCTGGGTGGCGAGCAGTGTAGGCTTCGGGAGTTTCTCGTAAAAACGTGAGATCTCGATCTGCTCTCTGTTCTCAAACACCTCGTCGAGCGAGTCGTTGTAAGAAGCAAACTCCGAGAGTTTCTTGCTCAAGTCCTGCTTGATCTCGACGGAAATCTGATTGGCGCGCTTGGCAATGATGGCGACGCTCTCGTAAATGTTTCCCGTCGGTTCCCAAAGGTCTCGCAAATTGCGTGTGACGGTATTGACCGGTGCTTTCGATTTCTTGTAATCCATTTCTTTTATTGATGAAATATCAAGTGTTTTGTTTTGTCTTACTTTGATGGGGTGGGGCGGCGCGTTTACTCTTTCGTGAACTGCTTGCACTTCTCGATGTACTTCTCTGCCGTGGCGCGCTCCTTAGAGTCGGGGTACTCATTGATGAAGCCATAGCACTCGTCCTCCGCATCCTGATAGCGCTGGAGCTTTTTTGCCTCAATACTCATGTTGGCCAACTCGTACTTGCTTTTCATCACGAGGATGGCAAACTTCTCGCGCATGTCGGAGTAGGGGTAGTCGTTGAGTGCATTCTCTGCCGTGACGATGCATGCCTCGTAGTTGTTGCCGCCACTGGTGCAGTTGCCGAAATAGGATCCGAGATTGTAGTAGAGTTTGGCGGACAGATAGGCCTTGAGGATCAACTTATCCTGCAACTCAAACATCCGTTGCTCTGCCGTCGATTTCAACTTTCCGTTGGGAAAGAGGTCGAGGTAGTTTTGGAAGGCAGCGATGGCAGCCACGGTCGGTGTCTGGTCCAGTCGTGCCTCGGGAGTGCACTGGTAGAGGCTTTGACCGATATAGAAGGAGGCGGTCTCCGCATAGACCCCCTGCGGGTAGGTCTGGTAGTACTTCTTGAAAGTCTCGGAGGCGGCTTCATAGTCCTTGAGCTGATACTCGGCCATGGCCAGCATGAACAGGCATTCCTGACCGTTGTCAGTGCCCTTCTGGATCGTTACGAGATCCTGCAGGAGCGTAACGGCATTGCTGTATTTGCCCTGCACGTAGCACTCCTTGGCATACTCGTATTTGAAATCCGTATCGGTGGTCCTGTACACCTTGTTGAACTCGCGCGCGCAGCTTCCGAGAGTCAGAATGGCTACGAGAGCGATGGATAATTTCTTAATCATAAGCCTATTTTGAAGTGCAAAGGTAGCTCTTTTTTATGTAATGACAAAAGTGACACATTCTTTTTTAGTATTTTTTTGTATTGTCTTCGATTTGCATTACCTTTGAATAAGGTAAGCTGCATCTCAACAATAAAAAAAACGAGTTTTTTTGTATTGTCTTCGATTTGCATTACCTTTAGATAAGGTAAGCTGCATCTCAACAATAAAAAAACAAGTTATTTTGTATTGTCTTCGATTTGCATTACCTTTGTACCCGAATATGGAATTCAAACTCACATCAAAGTATGAACCGACGGGTGATCAGCCGGAGGCTATCAGGGAGTTGACAGATGGAATCCGTCAAGGGGACCGGGCACAGGTGTTGCTCGGCGTGACGGGATCGGGCAAGACCTTCACGGTGGCTAATGTCATCCAGCAGGTGCAGGTGCCAACGCTGGTGCTCTCTCACAACAAGACCCTTGCGGCCCAGCTTTACGAGGAGATGAAGGCGTTCTTTCCGGAGAACGCCGTGGAGTATTATGTCTCCTATTATGACTACTATCAGCCTGAGGCTTACTTGCCCACTACGGATACCTATATAGAAAAGGACCTTGCCATCAATGACGAGATAGAGAAACTGCGACTGCGGGCGGTGTCGGCACTGCTATCGGGGCGCAAGGACATCATCGTCGTGTCATCGGTCTCCTGCATCTATGGTATGGGTGGCCCGACGGCCATGCAGGGATCGGTGATTCGTATCAAGAAGGGGCAGACGCTGGACCGCAATGCTTTCTTGCGTCAGTTGGTCTCCTCTCTCTATGTTCGCAACGATCTCGACCTGTCGCGCGGCAACTTCCGTGTGAGGGGAGACACCGTGGATATAGCCATGGCTTATTCGGACAGTGTGCTACGGGTGTCGTGGTGGGACGACGAGATCGATGCCATCGAGGAGTTGGACTCCGTCACCTTCCACCGCCAGGCTTCTTTTGAGGCGTACGAGATCTATCCTGCCAACCTCTTTGTCACGACTGAGGAGCAGAAGAACTCGGCGATCCGTCAGATACAGGATGGACTGAGGGAGCAGGTAGCTTTCTTTGAGGAGATGGGCGACACCATCAAGGCGCAGCGTATCAAGGAGCGGGTGGAGTATGACCTGGAGATGATCAAGGAGTTGGGCCATTGTTCGGGTATCGAGAACTACTCCCGCTATTTCGACGGGCGGGAACCGGGGCAGCGTCCTTACTGTCTGCTGGACTTCTTTCCGAAGGACTATCTGATGGTGATCGACGAGAGTCATGTCACCGTGCCGCAGATCAACGCGATGTATGGGGGAGACCGTGCGCGCAAGAAAAATCTGGTGGAGTATGGATTTCGTCTGCCCTCGGCTTTCGACAACCGCCCATTGAAGTTTGACGAGTTTCAAAGCCTGGTGCATCAAGTGATCTATGTCTCTGCCACGCCTGCTGACTTTGAGCTCCGCGAGTCGGGAGGTGTGGTGGTGGAGCAGTTGATTCGTCCCACAGGACTGCTGGATCCGGAGATCGTCGTCAGACCGTCGGAGAACCAGATTGATGACCTGATGGAGGAGATCGCCGTGCGTGTCGAAAGGGGAGAGCGTGTCCTTGTCACTACGCTCACGAAGCGGATGGCGGAGGAGTTGACGGATTATCTCGTGGGTCATGAGGTAAAAACGGCTTATATCCACAGCGATGTGGCGGGACTGGACCGTATCAAGATCATCAACGACCTGCGTGCGGGGCACTATGACGTGCTGGTCGGCGTGAACCTCCTGCGAGAGGGACTCGACCTGCCGGAGGTGTCGCTGGTCGCTATCCTCGATGCAGACAAGGAGGGATTCCTTCGCAGTCATCGAAGTCTTACGCAGACGGCAGGACGTGCGGCGCGCAATGTGAATGGCAAGGTTATCATGTATGCGGACACCATCACCGAGAGCATGCAGCGCACGATCGACGAGACCATGCGGCGACGCATGAAACAGATGCGCTATAATGAGGAGCACCATATCACGCCGCAACCTATCATGAAGGCTATCCGCGACACGCTGCCGGCACAGGGTGGGGGACGTGGCGAGACGTCGATGCAAAAGGCGAAGCCTGTACGCTATATCGAACCGGATCAGGTGGGGGCGTTTGCAGCAGACCCGATTGTGCAGCGCATGACACGACCGCAACTGGAGAAGAGCATTGCGGACACGACGCTGCTGATGAAGGAGGCTGCAAAGAACCTCGACTTCCTGCAGGCAGCACAGTATCGCGACGAGATCATCCGGATGCAAAAGGAGTTGGAACTGAAGTAGGCATCAGGGCGGTTGGGACGGTCGATAGGGTCGCATAGGGCGTCATATAAAGTTAATAATCCTTTAGGTGGTGGTTATGTCGGCCTTTTTAGTTACCTTTGCTCTTTGAAAAATAGAATTGAAAAGGAAAACGATATGAAGAAACTCATCATGCTTCTCTTGGCGGCCCTGCCGCTGGTGGCTGTGGCGCAGACGGAACTGACTCCCGAGCAGGAGTTGGAGAAGGCGCAGAAAGAACTGGAAGCCGCACAACGTAAACTCACAGAGGCCCGTGAGCGGGCGCAGAAGGCGCAGCAGACTCAGGGGGAAGCTCCTCGAAAGGAAGAAAATGCGGGATGGACGGTGCCACAGAATCAGACGCCTGTTGCTAAGAAGCAGGATCCTGCAGAGAAGCGCAAGGAGACCAAACCGTCGAAGGCGGAGGACTTGGCTCCTTACCTGGCAGCTGACGCCGTGCCTTTGGTGGATGGCAGGGTGGAATGGTCCTGTGTGGTCGCTATGCCTGGGGTGAGCGCAGAGGTGCTCTATGATAAGTGTAAGGGCTATCTCAACGACGTCGTACAGGGCGGGAAGAGCCAGAAGGAGAGCCGTATCGCCTTGGTCAACGACCGGGAACACCGACTGATCGCCTCGATGAGAGAGGCGATGTCGATACCCTCTGCTTATCTTTCCCTCAATCATCCTACGTTTTGCTATGCTCTTGAGACGGTCTGTGTCGATGGCAAGGCTACGCTGACGATGAGCCGGTTGGTCTATAGCTACGACGCATCGAGCAAACAGGAGAGCAAAAAGGCCGAGGAATGGATTACCGACAAGGAGGCTATCAACGAGAACCGTACGCGCCTCCAGCCGCTGACAGGTAAGGTGCGCTGCACGACGATCGACCGAAAGAATGAGCTCTTTGCCGCTTTCGAGCGCGCCATGAAAGAGTAAGGGCATCCCTTGTGCGCCTCTTTTTTATCAATGCATGTCAAATGATTTGAAAACAGTAAACAGAATATGACCGAACAAAATATGAACGAGCAGAATAACGAGAGCGTGGCTCAGCCGCCACGCCGCAATCATCGTCAACCGCGTGAGCACACCCGTATTGACTATATCCGCCAGTGGCTCAACATTATCTTTATGTTGGGAGCAGTGGTAGGTGTCATCTTTTATTTTCTCTCCGACAGCAATACGGGCGTCATCATCTTGCTGACTGCCATCGTCTTTAAGTTTGTGGAATGCGTCCTGAGGGTGATCAACCGATGAAGCAATTTCTGACCGTTCTGTGTGCTCTCTTGTGTTTCCCGATGCTGACACGGGCCCAATATGAGGTGGAGCAAGTCTTTTCCGACGATCAGCGGACGGCTCCTGGTTTTCAGGACAACCGTCGGAATCGGTCGGACTCTATCCAGAGCCAGCACAAGGTGGTGCCGCGCGGACTGAAGGTGTGGACGGTGGACGAGCGGTTTGGTGACAGGACGCCGGCCGTGCCCGATACCCTCTCCTTTATGTATATGAACTCCATCTTCACTTCGGGGAAGTATGGGGAGTATAATACGTTGGGCAACCTCGGGTCGCCACGGCAGGCGCGTGTCTTCATTGACCGCGGGCAGCAGTCTGACTTCTTCTTCATGGATCCTTACGACTACTTCCTCGTGGAGCCCAAGGATTTCCACTTCACTTCCACCTTGTCGCCCATCACCCTGCTGGACTACAACACGGCGGGAGACCGCGTCAATGGTGAGGACCACTTTAGGGCTTTCTTCGCCGTCAATGCGGGCAAGCGATGGGGCTTCGGTTTCAAGTTTGACTACCTCTACGGACGTGGCTACTACGACTCGCAGAACACGTCCCACTTCGACTACACCATGTGGGGAAGTTATCTCGGCGAGCGCTATCAGGCTCACTTGCTCCTTTCCACCAACCATCAGAAGGTGGCGGAGAACGGTGGTATCACTAACGACGCGTATATCACCCATCCGGAGATGTTCAACGAGTCGTTTGCGACCGACGAGATTCCCACGGCGCTGAAGAAGAACTGGAACCGCTATGACAATCAGCACGTCTTCTTCAACCACCGCTACAGTGTGGGATTCTACCGCAATGTGCCAATGACGGCGGAAGAGATCGAGGCACGCAAGTTTGCCATCCAATCCCAGGAGGCGAACAAGGCTGCGGAGGAGAAGGAGAGAGCTCGCCGCAAGGCGCAACGCAACGGGGAGGAGTTTGACGAGGCGGCATACGACAAGAAGCACAAGCCCTCGGGGCGTCCGGCTCATGCGCGCATAGCAGGGGACGTGCCGGCTCATACCGTGGCTACCACCGACTCCACTCGCATACAGGTCAATCTGCAGGAGGGAGGCGTGGAGGCTGCCTTGGCACAGCAGGATAGTCTCGACCAGGCGGCTACGCAGTGGACGAAGCGGGAGTATGTGCCCGTGACGAGTTTTATCCATAGCGTACGTTTCGACAACTGGCGCAGAATCTATCAGGCATACGAAACGCCGGAGGGTTATTATGCCAACGACTTCTATACACCGCAGACCTTTGCGGGTGACTCCATCTACGACCAGTCGAAGTCGTGGACACTGAAGAACACCTTTGCCGTGGCCTTGCTGGAGGGATTCAACAAGTGGGCCAAGGCAGGACTGAAGGCTTTTGTCTCGCTGGACCTCAAGCATTTTGAATTGCCCAACGTATTGCAGGAGGGTGACGCGCCGGCTTACTCCAACGGGATGAAGGGCTGGTCGATGCACAATGTGAGCGTCGGTGGACAGTTGCTGAAAACACTGGGCCGTGCGCTGCACTACGACGTGAGTGCCGAGGCGTGGCTGGAGGGCGACGAGTCGGGGCAGTTTAAGATTGATGGTCATGCTGACTACAACTTCCCCTTGTTTGGCGACACGGTGCGACTGGACGCTTATGCCTTTCTCCACAACACGGTGGCTTCGCCCTTGATGCGTACCTATCGGTCTCGCCACTTCTACTGGGAGGAGAATGGTCTCGACAAGCAGACGCACTCGCGTGTGATGGGGGCGCTGACGATCGGCAAGACGGGGACTACGCTGCGCGTGGGCTACGATATGCTGAAGAACTATATCTATCTGGGATTGCAAAACCAGCGGGTGGCGGATGGCGACAACTACTTGACGAAGGGGATTGACGTGCAGGTGCGCCAGCATGGAGGCAATGTGGGAATCTTCACGGCGCAACTGGAGCAGAACTTGCAGTTTGGAATTCTTCACTGGAATAGCCGCCTGACTTATCAGAAGTCGGGTGATGAGGAGGTGATCGCACTGCCAGCACTCAATATCTACACGAATCTGTTCCTCCGTTTCAAGATTGCCCGCGTGTTGCAGTGTGACCTGGGTGGTGATCTGCGGTGGTTTACGAAGTATTATGCACCGGAGTATATTCCGGGGTTGAGTGCGTTTGGTATGCAGGAGACGGCAGATAGCAAGACGAAGGTGGGAGGATATCCCCTTGCCAACGTCTATGCCAACTTCAACCTGAAGCATACTCGCTTCTTCGTCATGATGAGCCATATCAATGCGAGCAGTGGTGGCGACTACTTCCTGACGCCCCATTATCCTCTCAATGGGCGCATCTTCCGATTTGGCGTGAGCTGGAACTTTTTTAATTAATAAGAAAGGAGAGATCACTGCCGTTTGCCTTCCCTGCTGAAATCAAGAATGTCCAACGATAGCGATAATGAATGAGAACCATGTAGCCGTCAATAGCGGCAAGGCTTTTCTGCTGGCAGCGCGTCCTAAGACGCTGTCGGGGGCTGCCGTGCCCGTGATGATTGGCGTGGCCTTGGCCATCCATGATATGGGATGGGAGCGGTTTGTGACGCCTGTGGCGGGAGACTGGTACCGTATGCCTCTCGTTCCGGCACTCCTGTGTTTCCTCTTTGCGATGGTGATGCAGGTGGATGCCAACTTTGTGAACGACTATTTCGACTGCGTCCGAGGGAAGGATGATCGCGAGACGCGTCTTGGTCCGAAACGGGCGTGTACCGAGGGGTGGGTGACGTTGCCTGCCATGCGGCGTTGCCTGGTGGTGACGACGGCGTTGGCTTGTCTTGTCGGTTTGCCGCTGGTCTGCTTTGGAGGCTGGGAGATGGTGTTGGTGGGAGCAGCTTGTGTCTTGTTCTGCTTTCTCTATACGACGCTGCTGGCACAGCACGGGATGGGCGACGTGCTCGTGCTTCTCTTCTTTGGTCTCGTGCCGGTCTGCCTGACCTATTATGTCACCCTGCCACCAGCGAGTCAGACGATTACGGCGCAGGTGGTCTGGGCCAGTTTGGCCTGTGGGTTGGTCATTGATACACTCTTGGTTGTCAACAACTATCGCGACTACGATCAAGACCGGGCGGTGGGGAAGAAGACGCTCATCGTGCGCATGGGTCGCGAAAGGGCGGAGCAACTGTATGGATGGTTGGGGAATATCGCCACCTATATGATGTGGGGATGTCTTGTTCTCGGCGATTCGAGTTTTGTTCTTATGTTGGTCTGTTTCGTCTGTTTCGTACCCTATGCGCTGCTTCATGGGGCCACGAAGGTTCAGATGCGGCGCATCGGAAGGGGAAGGGAACTGAACAAGGTGCTTGGTATGACTGCCCGCAATATGTTTGTCTTTGGTGTGACGACCGCGATTGTCACGCTCTTTATTCTTTAAGCCTATGCAACCTACAATCAATCTTGAACTGATGTCCTTTGTCGAGCAGGAGATCCTGCCACGCTACAATGCCTTCGGCCGCAGTCATGGCCTACAACACGTGCAGCGAGTGATACGCAATGCCATTGACTTGGCGCGACTGACGGGTGCTGACCTTGATATGGTCTATGCCATAGCGGCCTACCATGACTTGGGTATGGAGGGTCCGCGGGCCATCCATCATGTAACGGGAGGCAAGATCCTCATGGCTGACAAGCGACTGACCCGTTGGTTTTCGCCCACACAGATTAGAATCATGAAGGAAGCTGTGGAGGACCACCGTGCGTCCAGTAGTCGGATGCCGCGCAGTATCTATGGTAAGATCATCGCTGAGGCTGACCGGGACATCGAACCGACAGTGGTCTTCTCGCGAGCCATCGAGTTTGGGCTGGAAAACTATCCGCAGCTCAACAAAGAGCAGCAATGGGAGCGGTTTCGACAGCATATCAAGGAGAAATACGGTCGTAGGGGCTACCTCCATTTGTGGATACCGGGGTCGCCCAATGCCCAAAACTTAGAGTTGATTCGACAGACCATCGATGACGAACCTTCGCTTCGTGCGGTCTTCGACCAACTGTGGTTGCAGATCCAGACCGAGATCACGACGGCTAACGATGAGAATACGCCGTCCTAAAGGTTCGTGTATCCAACTCAACATTTATCTTATGCCGTCACAGCTATGGAACAGATACAATATTATATAGGTATCATTGCCGTCATCGTCATCGGAATCTTCATTATCAAGAAGGTGGCATCCTGCCTTATCCGCACGGTCGTCATCTTCTTATTGCTCGGGGCACTCCTATTCCTCTGCACCCTCTTGGGGTGGTTGTAGTCCTACAGAGACGCTGCCTTCTTACTTGAACACCTTGCGGAAAACGGGTGGCACGGGAGTGGAAAACTCCATCCGTTGGTGGGTGATGGGGTGGGTGAAGCAGAGCACATAGGCGTGGAGGCAGAGACGGCCTACGGGATCGTCGCCATTGCCATACTTGATGTCGCCACAGACGGGATGGCCCAGGTCGGCGCTGTGGACACGGATCTGATTCTTTCTGCCCGTCTCCAGTCGGTATTCTACCAGGGAATGGGTTGTGGTGCGGTCGAGGACGTGGTAATGGGTAATGGCATATTTGCCCCCGTTATCTACGGGGGAAGAGTAGGTGAAGTAGGCTTGGTTGTCCTTCAGCCAGCTCGTCACCGTACCCTCGTCGTCCATCATTTCCCCACTGACCACCGCCACATAGCGGCGATCATAGACCAAGTCGTGCCATTCGTGCTCAAGAATCTGCTCGGCGCGCATGTCTTTGGCATAGACCATCAGTCCCGAGGTGTCGCGGTCCAGACGGTGGACGACGTGGGCATTACACTTCTGTCGCGTCTTCCTGAAATAGCCGTCGAGGATGGTCTTGACGTTGAGCGAGGCGTGGCCTGCCGCCATGGACAAGATGCCTGCAGCCTTTTCGACTACGACGAGATACTGGTCCTCATAGACGATCTTCAGGAAGCGGCTCTTGAAGAGATCGTTCTTCTTCGACCGGCTTACGGTCACTTTGTCGCCAGCTACTAAGGGGCGGTCAAACTGCGTGACGTACTTACCATTGACCTTGATACCACGGCCTTTCAGTGTGGCCTTGATCTTGCTCTTGCTGTCTTTGAGGTGGGCGAAGAGCCACTCCAGCAGTGGGGCAGGGGCCTCAACCGTGTAGTGGTCGTACTTCTCTTCGTTATAGGGATTGATTCTAATCATGTTTCTTATTCTATATTCCCTGGGGGACTTCTTTTTATATCCTGTATGGAACTTTTTATCCCCTTTAGGGAAACTGTTCGATACCCTTTAGGGCGAATGTTTGATTCCGCAGCGCTTGCTGTCTCTCTATATATATAGGAAAGAATCCTCTATTCGATGGGGAAATCTACTGTGCACGGAAGTGGAGACGGTAGATTGTGTCAGCCAGTACCATCTTGCTGCCGTCGAGTTCCTCGACCGTGTAGGTCTCCTCCAGTGTGTGGATGCCGAGCGGATGGAGTACGGAGGCGTCTTCTACCAAAGGGTCGCCCTTCGTCCGGTCGTTGACACGCGGCTCGGTGAGTTTCAGTGTGTTGCCTGTATGGGAGTAGTGAATGCAGTAGATCTTATTATCGGTGAAGTCGTAAGCCTGCATGATCGGTCCTTGGAAGGTCCAGAACACACGCCTTGGCGCCACATTGCATGACCCCTCGGTTGCCAAGGTGTCGATAGAGATGAGGTGCCAGTACTGTCCCAGTTTGCCACTGTCGTCGCTATTGAGCGTACAAGAGGAAAGGGAGAACAGGCTGATGAGTATGCCGAGGATGATAGGAGAAAATTTGCCCATTGTCGTTAGAAATTTAAGAGTTCTGTCTTGGTGAAAGTCAGTTGCGCACCGTAGTTGATGCCGCCGAGCAAGCTACCGAAGTCCATGCCGTAGCCAGCTTTGACGGAGCATCCTTGGAGAAACCCCGTGCTCTGCGTGAAGTCGTAGCGTCCCTCAATAAGAAAACTGAAGTCGTGCTTCTTATCGACAAACGGGTCCTCGTAGGTACCGAAAGCCTCCTCGTAGGTCGTTAGCACACGGTAGTAGAGATTGTCGCGCAGGTAGCCATCGACACCGAGATGGATCGCCGTGAAGCGGTTGTTGTGGAAATAGATCTTGCCGTCGCTATTGTAGAGCGGAGCGGTGTAGAGCGGATTGCCTATTGCCTGTCCCCAGTGCTGCCATCCCGTATAGACGTAGTGGTTGTAGAAGTTGTCGCGACCGCTGATGTGGTCCTTCCAGCCCTGCGTATGGTCGTGATAGACCGGACCGCTCTGATACTTTGTATAGAGGTATTCGAACGTCACGCCACTCACCGTCCGCTTGTATTTCGACCGGTAGCTGGCGCCAAGCAGCCAGTCTTTGAGATCATAGAAGAAGTACTGGCGTTTCTCCTTCACGTTCCATTTTTTGCCCTCGCCATAGCCGTCGTAGTCGAGTTGGAACATCGAGGAGTGGTCTTCGAAAAACTTATCCGCATAGACGCTGAAGCGCCAGGTGTCCGTGTCGTAGTTGACGCGTAGGAGCCAAGATCCCAGTTGGTTGCCCTCCGCGTTCTGATAGACCGTGCCTTCCTCCACGGTTTCGCCGCCTCCGGGCAGGAAGGCCTTCCAGAAACTCTTCAGGCCCGTGCTGTTCTTCACCATCACCAGTCCGCCATTGGGACCCTCCATGTAGGACGTGCCACCAAACGTGGCTGCCATCTCCACGCCCAGTTCGACGGACCACGGGCAGAACACGTCCTCGTTGCCTATCTTGAGGTAGCCCGCTTTGCTATGGTAGAGTACGCCGTCGGCATATTTGCTCTGCTTCTGCGTGAAGTCGTGCTGCCATCCTTGGTCCGTCATCTTGCCATAGGCAATGTGGCCCTTGATGTGGAGCCATCCGCGTCCGAAGGGCAGCGTCCAATAGTCGGGGAGGGCAATGCGCACCTGCGGCACAGGGCGGGCGTTGATGCCCAGCGTCTGCGATCCCGAACTCAGTTGGTTGTCTTTCAGTTGCATGGGCTGCTCCTTTGCGCCGATGGTGAGAGTGGCCTTCTTCCATCGTCCTTCGACGTAGGCTTGCTGCACGACCACATGGCTCGTGTAGTGGTAGGGAACGGCTACCTCCACGCCGTAGCCCACACCCCACTGGCGATGGTCGTCGGTGCTGAGCGGACGTTTCACGCCCCCGAGTATATAGCCGTTGGTGGTCTCCAAGGAACTGAGGCCCTGTTTGTTGGCGTTGAGCCACAGCGGAGTCTTGCCCTTGGATCCGCTCAGTTGCGCCTCCACGCGATAGCTGACGTTCTCCGTCAAGCGGGTAAAGAGACTGTCCTGTGTGGCTGATCCACTCGTGCTGCCGTGAGAGGGGAGGCAGAGGAGAAGGCTTCCGAGCAGTAGCGCTGAATATTTCTTCATATATTGTTGGCTTATTCGTCTTGATGTGGCAAGCGTCTTCGCCCTGCGTGTGGGATGCACAAGGTGGCGGATGCTTACTCGGTTGCAAATTTAATACTTTTTTTTTGTTCATTCGAATTTTGGCCTGACAACATGGCTGACGACCCCATTTTTTGTAAGAACAAGAAAATATCATTCCCTTTCGGGACGAATCATCGGTTGCCATGATGTTTTCTCGAAGAAATTTTATAGCTTTGCAAGCAGAAAGGCGAACGTCTGTTGGACTGCCGCCTTTATATAGGAATAGAACATCCGCTCACACATGCAAACGATAGAACTCCTCGCCCCTGCCAAGGATCTGGCTTGTGGAATGGCCGCAATAGACCATGGTGCTGACGCTGTCTATATTGGCGCAGCCCGTTTTGGTGCACGGCAGGCTGCTGGCAATAGTCTTGACGACATTGCCCAGCTCTGTGCCTACGCCCACCAGTTTGGCGCCTCCGTTCACGTCACTGTCAACACCCTCATCTATGACAATGAGATGGAGGATACGCTGCGTCTTGTTGCTCACCTCGACCACATCGGTGTTGATGCCATCCTTGTCCAGGACATGGGTCTGCTCGCGCGCATCCAGTCGGGTCACGTCCTCTCCCGTGCTGTGCTTCATGCCAGTACGCAGTGTGACACGCGCACGGCCGAGAAGGTTCGCTGGCTACAGTCGCTGGGATTCAGCCGTGCGGTCTTGGCCCGTGAACTCTCCGTCGAGGAGATAAGCGCCATCCATCGCGACGTGGCCGACATGGAACTGGAGGCTTTTGTTCATGGAGCGCTATGCGTCAGCTATAGCGGACTGTGCTACGCCTCGCAGTATTGCTTCCAGCGGTCGGCCAACCGCGGCGCCTGTGCCCAGTTTTGCCGTCTCGCCTTCGACCTCAAGGATAACCATGGAACCACCATCGTCCACGACAAGCACCTGCTCTCGCTCAAGGACCTTTGCCAGATAGACCATCTGGAGGAACTGATGCGAGCGGGTGTGTGCTCCTTGAAGATAGAGGGACGTCTGAAGGACGCAAGTTATGTGAAGAATGTGGTGGCGGCCTATAGTCAGCGTCTCGATGAGATCATCGCCCGCCATCCAGGACAGTATTGCCGCAGCAGCCGCGGGCGCGTGAATTACCATTTCCAGCCCAATCTCAGCAAGACCTTTAACCGTGGCTATACGACCTATTTTGCCACAGGTCGCCAGCCCAATATCTTTTCGCCCGATACGCCGAAGGCCTTGGGAGAGTATGTTGGCAAGGTGAAGGAATTGCGCCGTGACAGTCTCGTCGTGGCTGGTACTGCCTCCTTTGCCAATGGTGATGGTCTCTGCTACCTTAATGCCAAGCACGAACTGGAGGGATTCCGTGTCAACCGAGCGGTGGGCAACCGCCTCTTTCCCCATCAGATGCCAGCGGGTCTGCGTCCCGGGTTGGCATTGTACCGCAACCAGGATCAAGCCTTTGAACGCTTGCTTCAGGGACGGAGCGCAGAGCGTCGCCTGTCACTGCGGATGCTTTTTTCCGCTACGGAGGATGGTTTCCGCCTCGTGGCATCTATGGATGAGGCTTCAGCCAGCGTCGATATCGCCTTTGAGCATCAAGCAGCCAAATCGCCGCAAAAAGAGAATATCGTACAAGAGCTCAGCAAGCTCGGTACTACCCACTTCTCGGTCCGTCCCGAGGACGTCTCGGTGGAGGTGGGGACATGGTTTGTGCCTCGTAGTCTGTTGGCACAGGCCCGACGGGAGGTGGTCGAGAAGTTGTCCGACCAGGTGCTTGCTCCTGTCTCCGTCCCCGTCTCCCATGAAGTGGTAGCGGCTCAGACATCACAGGTTGAAGCAGGTCCAAGAACGACACAGGAAGCAACAGATCCACGAACGATCCAAGAATCTGTTGCCACACAGAAGCCCCAGGAGGCAGCTACGCCAGGCAGACCACTGGAGGCCCAGCGCTGGCAACGACAGTATGAGACTTTCCCCTATACCTATAATATAGCCAATGCTGACGCAGCCCGTCTCTACGCTTCCTGCGGACTTCCGGGTCTGTCCAAGGCTTATGAGAAGGGTGGGGCGGAAGATCTTCCCCAGCACCCTGCCGACTTGATCATGCAGTGTCGCCATTGTCTGCGGTACGCTTTGGGCTATTGCGTGCGTCGTGGTGGCAAGCGTCCACAGTGGCGCGAGCCGCTCCATCTCGTGCTTCCCGATGGGCGGCAGTTTCGTTTGGAGTTTGATTGTCAGGACTGTCAGATGAACGTCTATGCAGAAAAGTAGGTTTCTCATACCGCTGATGCTGGTGGTGCTGCTCCTGAGCAGTTGCTACCACAAGATGACGCCGAGCCGGTTTCGCATCGTCGATAGCCTCACTACGTCGCGTCCTGACACGCTCGCACGTCTCGACTCTGTGCAGCTCGACTCCCTCTATTTCGTTTATACCCACCACTACCATGTGGGTTTCAACTTCGTCACCCGTGGCAAGCATCTCTTTCTTACCCGCCAGCAGCCTGAGGAGATCGTCACAGGACTTTCTGTTGACTCCTTTGCTGTCGATAAAGGGAAGCACCTGGTCGTGGCCGATGTCCGCATCCTTTCCACCGACCCCGTGGACAGTGTGTGGGTACAGGTAGCGACGGAGGACAGTCGCTTCGGATGGGTTCATGAGCGACGGTTGCTCCATGAGGTCGATCCCGACGACCCCATCTCGCAGTTTATCTCCTTCTTCTCCAATGTTCACCTGCTGGTCTTCCTTATCGTCATTACGATCATCGCGATTGTCTATGCCGTGATCAAATTACGTCGTGGCCGCGTCAAACTGGTTCATTTCAACGACATCGATTCGTTCTATCCTTCGCTCCTGGCCCTCATCGTAGCCGCCAGCGCCACCTTCTATGCCTCTATCCAGCTTTTTGCACCCGACCAGTGGCGAGCGTTCTATTTCAATCCATCGCTCAATCCCTTCTCGCAACCTCTCTTGCTGGAGATATTCCTGGTCCTCGTTTGGGCCATGCCAATCGCAGCCCTTGCCGCCATTGATGATGTTTGGCGCAAACTCGACCCGCGTGCTGCCATCTTCTATTTGGCCAGTCTCCTTGCCGTTTGTGCCGTCAACTATATACTCTTCTCCGTTTCCACTCTCTACTATCTTGGCTATCCGCTCCTCCTGGCCTACATCCTCTATGCCGTGCGCCGCTATTGGCGCCATTCTTGTGTCCGCTACTATTGCGGAAACTGTGGTGCGGAACTGCGTCATAAAGGGCGTTGTCCCCACTGTGGTGCGATTAATCAATAAGCTAAGTAATGCGTCGAGGCTAAGGTAAGCAATGTGCCACGCTGAAGGTAAGCAATGCCTGAAGCTTATGCTAAGTGATGATCCCAGCGACGAATAAGCTATGGCTTTGATTCGTCCATGGTGATAGTTAGCCTGTCATGATTAGGATTTGGTGTATCAATCCAAATCTCGGATGCCTCCAAAGTAGTGCCAAGTGGTCCGCAATGCAACAAACTTGCAGGGAGAATGGATAACAAAGTTTGAAAAATTTGGCACAACCATATTTTATTTGTACTTTTGCCCCTGTTTTTCAGAGCGCGCCATCCATGCACCTCCCGAAGTCACGCCCAATCCTAATCCTTCTAAGAAAGGTCAAAGGTGGGACGGTGTCCTCGTTAGGCTGCGGCAGATGGCTTTCTACGTAAAATATTGTAACAAGATAATGGAAGAATTTGAACTCATTGCCAAGACATTCATGGGCCTGGAGCCCGTCTTGGCGCAAGAGCTCACGGAGCTGGGTGCCAACAATGTGCAGATAGGACGCCGTATGGTGTCGTTTACCGGCAACAAGGAGATGATGTATCGCGCCAACTTTCAACTCCACACAGCTATCCGAATCCTCAAGCCCATCGCCCATTTCAAGGCACAGTCGGCAGAGGACATGTATGAGGAAGTGCGCAAGATCGACTGGAGTAAGTATATCGGCGAGGGCAAGACGTTCTCCGTCGACTCCGTTGTCTATTCCAACGAGTTTCGCAACTCACGCTTTGTGACCTACAAAGTGAAAGACGCCATCGTGGACCAGTTTCGCGAGGAGACGGGGAAGCGTCCCAATATCTCCGTCACCAATCCCGATATCCGTCTCAACATCCACATCGCCGAGTTTGACGCCACACTGTCCCTCGACAGTAGCGGCGAGTCGCTCCACCGCCGTGGCTACCGACAGGAGAGCGTGGCAGCCCCGCTCAACGAGGTACTGGCAGCTGGCATGATCCTCATGACAGGCTGGAAGGGCGATACCGACCTCATCGATCCGATGTGCGGTTCGGGCACCATCGCCATCGAGGCTGCCCTTATCGCCCGCAATATCTCGCCGGGCGTCTTTCGCAAGGAGTTTGCCTTTGAGAAATGGCCCGACTTCGACCAGGATCTGTTCAACGAGATCTATAATGACGATTCGCGCGAGCGCGAGTTCGAGCACCATATCTATGGCTACGACATCGATATGAAGGCGGTCAATACCGCCCGTATCAATGCCCGTGCCGCAGGTCTCTCCCGTTATATTGACTTCGACTGCCGTGACTTCAAGGACTTCAAGAAGCCGGAGCAGAAGAGCATCATTATCTCCAATCCGCCCTACGGTGAGCGTATCTCCACTCCCGACTTGCTAGCCACCTACCGCATGATCGGCGAGCGACTGAAGCACGAGTTCATGGGAGGCGAGGCTTGGATCCTCTCCTACCGCGAGGAGTGCTTCCGCCAGATAGGTCTCAAGCCAAGCATCAAGATTCCGCTCTTCAACGGATCGCTGGAGTGTGAATTCCGTCGCTACCAACTCTTTGACGGCAAAATGAGTGACTTCCGCCACGAGGGCGGCATCGTCAAGACCGAGGAGGAGAAGGCCGAGATGGCGCAGCAGCACCGATTCAAGAAGAACCGCGAGTTTAAGCAGCTCCTTGACCAGCAGGCTGAGAACGAGGAGGGCGACATCCGCAGCTTTACCTTCCATAAGTTTGAGCGCGACGAGCACCACTTCTCGCGTCCCGACCGCAAGCCTTTCCGCCGCCGTGGTGATGATGACGACAAGCGAGGTGGACGCTTCGGCGACCGCAGGGATGACAGGCGAGGAGACCGCGAGCGTAGAGGAGACCGCCGTGGCGACGACTGGCGTGGAGACCGCAGAGACGACCGTCGAGCTCCGGGCAAGCGTTGGAGTGACCGCGGAGGACGTGACCGTCGTGACGACCGCAGAGACGGTTTCCGCGGCGACAAGCGCGGACAGGGCGACTACAGAAAACAATCCAATAACAAATACTTTAGTGATAATGAAGACTAAAACCTTTAGAAATGTGCTCTGTGCAGCCATGACAGGTTGTGCATTGCTCAATCCATTGCACACTACTACGACCATGGCACAGAAGCAGTTCACCCTCGAAGACCTCAATTTCGGTGGTACGAACTATCGCAACATGGTGCCCGAGAATCGCTATACGACATGGTGGGGCGATCGCTTGGTGCGCACCGAAGTTGACTACTGCGCCGAAGTCAATCTGAAGAATGGCAAGGAGACGCGTCTCTTCTCCCTCGACGAAATCAACGAGTGGGCGGGCCTCAAGGGCTCCGATGAGAAGATTCGCCACTTCTACTCAGCCTCCTTCCCCTATGCCGACAAGAGCCTCGTCGTGGTGATGAACGGCCGTGAGAACCTGCTCGTCGATTTCAAGAAGCACACGCTTGTGAAGCGCTGGAATCGTGAGCAGCAGACACAGGCCTTGGAGTGGAACAAGCAGTCGGACGCCACGGCCTACGTCAAGGGCGACCAGCTCTATGTCACTACGACCGACGGACAGACCCACCAGCTCACGAAGGACGGATCGCGCGAAATCGTCTATGGTCAGAGCGTACACCGCGACGAGTTTGGTATCAGCGGTGGTCTCTACTGGAGCCCGAAGGGCAATCGCCTGGCTTTCTATCGCATGGACCAGAGCATGGTGAGCGACTATCCTCTGCCCGACATTCCCGAACTCAACTGGACGCCGAAGCCCGGAGAGTCGCGTGCGGCAAAGCTCGATATGATCAAGTATCCGATGGCTGGCGAGGCCTCGCACAAAGTCACTGTGGGAGTCTATGATCTCGCCACGGGCAGCACGATCTATCTGAAGGCTGGCGATCCCACCGACCGCTATTTCACCAATATCTCCTGGTCTCCTGACGAGAGCCGCATCTATATGCTGGAGCTCAATCGCGACCAGAACGACATGGACCTTGTGGAGTATGACGCCACTACGGGCGACCGTCTTCGCGTCCTTTACAACGAGAAGGACGAGAAGTATGTGGAGCCGCAGCACCCCATTGCTTTCTTGCCTTGGGATGCTACGAAGTTTGTGCTCCAGAGCCAGAAGGACGGCTACAACCACTTCTATCTCTTCGACATTGCAGGTGGAGAGCCGCGCCAGCTTACCAAGGGTGAGTGGGTGGTGATGGACTTTCTGGGCTTCGACCTGAAGCGCAAGGCCATCATCTATGCCTCCAACGAGTGCTCACCTATTCAGCAGAACACGTGGAGCGTGAGTGTCAAGGACGGCAAGCGCACGCTCCTCGACAACGGAAAGGGTTGGCACTATGCCTCTCTTAGCACCAGTGGTATGGCTGTTTGCGACAACTACTCCGAGCCTGACGTGCCCCGCAAGATAGACCTCATCGAGGTAGCGGGCAAGCGCGTCAACTGGTTGACGGCAGCCGATCCTTGGCAGGGCTACAACGTGCCGGAGTATAGCTGTGGAACGCTCAAGGCTGCCGACGGCACCACCGACCTCTACTACCGTATGGTGAAGCCTGTCGGTTTCGACGCTACGAAGAAGTATCCGACGGTGGTCTATGTCTATGGTGGCCCCCACGCTCACAATGTTGATGCGCGCTGGCACTATAGCTCACGTTCCTGGGAGACCTACATGGCACAGAAGGGCTACCTCCTCTTTATCATCGACAACCGTGGTAGCGAGCATCGCGGCAAGGCCTTTGAGCAGGCCACGTTCCGCCACCTCGGCCAGGAGGAGATGAAGGACCAGATGAAAGGTGTGGAGTATCTCCAGAGCCTGCCTTATGTGGATAAGGACCGTATCGGTGTGCACGGTTGGTCGTTTGGTGGCTTTATGACCATCTCGCTGATGACCAACTATCCTGATGTCTTCAAGGTGGGTGTGGCCGGTGGCCCCGTCATCGACTGGAAGTGGTATGAGGTAATGTATGGTGAGCGCTATATGGATACGCCGCAGACCAACCCCGAGGGCTACGCTCAGACTTCCCTCCTGGCCAAGGCCAAGGACCTCAAGGGCAAGCTGCAGATCATCCAGGGCCTCAACGACCCGACGGTGCTCCCGCAGAACTGCTACTCTTTCCTCAAGGCTTGTATTGCCGTGGGTACCCAGCCCGATTTCTTCGTCTATCCGGGCGAGCCCCACAACATGCGTGGCCATCAGAGCGTACACCTGCATGAGCGCATCACGCAGTATTTTGAGGATTATCTGAAATAAAACCTCGTTTTCAGTTGACCAATCAGCCTTCCAGGGACAACTCGTCACCGCAAGGCTGATTGGTTGTATCTGAGCGGAATACAAATATCAAGGATCAAGGACATGAGAATCTTACTATTAGGAAGCGGTGGACGCGAGCATGCGCTGGCATGGAAACTGGCGCAGAGCAGAAAGTGTGACAAACTGTATATCGCCCCAGGCAATGCCGGTACGGCTTTGGTGGGCGAGAATGTCGCCATCAACGTGAGCGACTTCGACGCACTGAAAGCGTTTGCTGTTGATAACCGAGTCGATATGGTAGTAGTTGGCCCCGAGGACCCGCTTGTCAAGGGCATCTACGACTGCTTCAAGGAGGACGCGCGTACCAGTACTATCCCCGTTATCGGCCCGTCGAAGCAGGGAGCGGTGCTGGAGGGATCCAAGGACTTCGCCAAGCAGTTCATGTTGCGCCACAATATCCCGACGGCGGCCTATCGTACCTTCGACGGTACTACTTTGGAGGAGGGCCTTCGCTTCCTGGAGACACTCCAGCCTCCCTACGTTCTTAAGGCCGACGGACTGGCTGCCGGCAAGGGCGTGCTCATCGTCCCGACCCTCGACGAGGCCAAGAAGGAACTGCGCGATATGCTGGGTGGTATGTTTGGCAATGCTTCGGCACGGGTAGTCATCGAGGAGTATCTCGATGGTATCGAGTGCTCCGTCTTTGCCCTCACCGATGGCGTCCACTATCAGATCCTGCCAGAGGCCAAGGACTACAAGCGCATTGGCGAACACGACACGGGTCTCAATACGGGTGGCATGGGTAGTGTCTCTCCTGTGCCTTTCGCCGACGAGGCATGGATGCGCAAGGTGGAAGACCGCATTGTGCGCCCCACTGTGGAAGGTCTCCGCGAGGAGGGAATCGACTACAAGGGCTTTATCTTCTTTGGGCTTACCAATGTCGGTGGCGATCCGATGGTCATCGAGTACAACTGCCGCATGGGCGATCCTGAGACCGAGAGCGTTATGCTCCGCCTCAAGAGCGACCTGGTGGATCTGCTGGAAGGTGTTGCCAAGGGCAACCTCGACGAGTATGAGGTTGAGACCGACCCGCGAAGTGTGGTGTGCGTGATGCTTGTCAGTGGTGGCTATCCGCAGGCTTACGTCAAGGGCTATCCAATAAAGGGAATTGATGAGGTGACGGGAGCCGTAGTGTTTCATGCTGGTACCGCCCTCAAGGAGGGGCAGACCGTCACCAATGGTGGCCGTGTTTTGGCGGTCAGCGCCTATGGTGAGAACAAGGAGGATGCTCTTCGCAAGTCGTTCACCGAGGCCGCGAAGATAGATTTCAAGGACAGATACTTCAGAAAGGACATCGGGCAGGACCTGTAGTCCCATTATTCACATGCCATGGCCTTTTGCGGGCTGTGGCATGTGCCTTCTTTGCAGATGGAAAGAAAACGCATACAAAACAAGATTGCGGAGAGTCGCTGGACGCTCTCTACGCTGACGATGTTGGCCCTCGCGGTATGGGGACTGGCTGGCATGGGTGAACACCGCCTATGGATCAACCTGCTCTGTCTCGTCCTCTCCACCTATCTGATGGTGGAGCTTAACAATGCCAACACGCTCATCCGTATCTACAGTCGCATGGTGTCGGGGTCTTTCCTCGTGCTCGCTACGGTCTGTATGCACCAGCTTACCAGTTACACTTCTTCCATCTCCATCCTCTGCATGGCTGGTTTCTACACGAGCCTTTTCCGCTCTTATCAGGACGAAGCGTCGCCCGGATGGGTATTCTACGCTTTTATCTGTTGGGGTTTCGCCAGCATCGTGTGGCCGCAGGCCCTTTTCTTCGTGCCTGTCTTTTGGTTGTTGATGGGCGTGCTACTGCGGGCCTGGAGCGCACGCCATTTCTGCGCCTCGCTACTTGGCCTCTTACTGCCCTATGCTGTTGTCACGGCAGTCCTTGCCGTGCGAGGCGACCTGGAGCGTATGGTCTCTCATTTCGCCCAACTGGGTCAGTTCTCTCCCGTCTTTGAGTTTACGGCCCTTTCTATCGGCCAGATTGTCGCTTTGACCTTTGTCACGCTTTGCGCCCTTATCGGCAGCATCCATTTTCTGCGCAAAAGCCACAACGACAATATCCGCACGCGTCAGTTCTACTTCTTCTTCCTTATTATAGACGGTCTGACCTTTGCCTACCTCTGTGTGCAGTCCAGTCAGTATGAGGCATTGCTCGGCATTCTCATTGTCAACACTTCGCCTGTTATCGGCCATCTGTGGGCCTTGACGCGCACGAAATGGACCAACGGCCTCTTTCTTGTTGCCACTACCCTTGCCGTGCTCCTCGTCGCTTACAATCTCATGCGTAGTTTCATACACTAATTCCTTATGGCTGAGATCACCGACATTCTTATCAACTACGGTTACATGGGTATGTTTGTAGCCGCCTTCCTGGCTGGTAGTTTTCTGCCTTTCAGTAGTGAAGCTGTCATGGTAGCACTCCTTGCGGCCGGACTAGGCCCCAGTGAACTCGTTGTCTCGGGCACGCTGGGCAACACACTTGGGTCCATGCTCAACTATGGCATTGGACGCATGGGCCGCATGGAATGGATCGAAAAATACCTCCATGTGAAACGCGAGAAAGTAGAGAGTACGCAGCGATGGATGCGCGGGCGGGGCGCATGGATGGGGTTCTTTGCCTTTGTTCCCATCCTCGGCACGGCCATCTGTATTGTCCTCGGACTGACCCGTGCGAATCCTGTTATTACTCTCTTCACGGTCTTCGCAGGCAAGGTGATCCGCTACGGCCTCCTCATCGGTGGCGTAGGCCTCCTTTTCTGACGTGCCTTGGACGTGCGCATGGCATAGGATAGTTGGTTCGGTCTTCAATATTGGCTATGGATTCTTCCGGCGAATTCCATCTTGGGTCTTGTGGGACTCAACGAATATATTTCAGCTCATCTTGCGAAATATGTATCTTACTCCCGTCATCATATTCTATGTCTATGCTCGTGAGGACTAATTTTCGGGCTGACGGATTATGCCATAAATAATACCATCCAAAATCATCACCATAGGTTCCACCTGGGACTGCTGGACCTATAAAATGTCCCCCTGACTCAGTAGTTCCATCTATCTCGCACGCTACGGGTTCTCCTTTGGCGTTGGTGGGATACCCGCGCCAATCTAAAGACAGTATGTTTTGGGAGGAAACATTTTTCCAGATCAAAAAAGCATGTACACCACCAGAGACATCAGCAGGAGTCAGATAAGCTTTTTCTAACTTTATAGAATGCTTTAATCTTCTATTCTCTTCGCCTTCTCGATACGCTCTCGCCGTTTGTTTTTTCCATTGGCTCCTACTTCTCCAGTAGGAAGAAGTGAGTCTTGTACCAGGGTGTCCCCCTTTGTTGCACGAGATGGCGACGCATTATTAGTCTCATGCACCACGGTTGACAACATATACACTAATAACCCAAACGCACAGACAAGAAGAAGCAATAGGGCTTTCGGCATTTTCCTGTCAGGATAAATATCCTCTACAGGCCATTTGACGGTGGAATCGGAAATATTGACCGCTTTAGCCTTTTCCCTGGCTCTTTCTTTGGCTTGCCTCTCTGCTTCGCGTTGCTGCTCCGCAAGTTCCTTTTGTTTCTCCGCCTCTTCCTGTTCTCGTTTCTTTTCTTCCTCGTATTTCTTCTTCGCTTCCTTCCATTGTAGGAATTCTTCGAATTCTCTTTTCTCTTCTTCCGTCATAATCGAAAAGGTATTTAGTTCCCAATTGGCTTATTTATGAAGCGAAATGTACTCTGCCATGACTACGCGAATGTCATCAAAGGTGATCGAGTCATCGCAAAGGCGCTTGATGGGTGTGGCTCCCTCGGTAGTGCCCACTTTGGCGATGGCCCGCATGATGGTTGTGTATTTCTCGTTGCCCGTGATGTCCTCCGCCTTGATGTTTCCCTGTTTGACGTAGGGAATCAGGTGGCCCGAAATGGTGGCAGGGGTCAGTTTGCGCAAGCGGGCAATGTCAGATACGGACAGTCCTTTTGTGAACAGGTCGTAGGTGACTTCTCCCGTCGGCACCTTCTTCTGCTTGGTTTTCTCTGCGTTGAGTTTTTCAGCCTTGCTTTTTCTGCTCCGCTTCGCCTTGCCTTGTTTAGGGTCTGCCTCATCCAGCACACCGAGGAGGGCCATTTGCTTGGCGTGGAGGTAGTCGCCTACGGAGAACCCATGCTGGGCAATGTAGGTCAGCAAACGGCCTTTGGCCTCCACCGTCTCCGTCAGTTCGGTCAGCGTGGTGTCAAGGCGTCGCAAAGCCACCTTGCTGCCCGTCTTGATGAGTTTCGTTTGGGCTATCAGTTCGTCGAAGATTGCTGAGAGTTGTTTGCGAAAATAGTCCGCACTTCGTTGCACCCGATCCATGAATGCCGCGTCATGGAGTTGGTCGAAAGGCATGGAGAGGATTACTTGTCCCCATTTCCCCGCCACCGCCAGCATGTCCTGTAGTGGCTTGTGCGCCTGGTCGTGGATGGCCCGTAGCGTTTCCTGCGCGTAGAAAAATTCTCCGACGACACGATGGAGGTGCTCCTCCTGTTGGGCTATCTGGTGGAAAGAGAATAGTTCGATCAGCAGTTGTCGCTCATACTCCTGGCGGAGCGTAGGCAGCGCCTTGATGCTCGCTTCGGCCCTCTCTTCTTGCGTGGCGATATAAGAGCTGACGCGGTCGTCGTTGATGATGGCGTTGGGTGAGACGGGGGTGGCCAGTACCAATCCTTCGAGTGTTTTGCAGCGGCTCAGAGCCACATAGACCTGGCCTGGGGCAAAAGACTGCTGTGCGTCGATGATGGCGTGTTCGAAAGTGAGTCCCTGACTCTTATGGATCGTGATCGCCCAGGCCAGGCGCAGGGGAAACTGCGAGAAGGAACCGAGCACCTCCGTCTCAATCTCCCGTGTCTCGTCATTGAGCGAGTAGCGAGTATTCTCCCATACGTCGCGCTCTACGTCGATGGGTTGCGCGTCGCCTGTGCAGAGCACCTGGATGGTGTTGGCATCGAGGTAGGTGATGTGGCCAATGCGCCCGTTGTAGTATCTTCCTTCCGTGTCGTTCTTGACAAACATCACCTGCGCACCCTCTTTCAATTGCAATTCTTGGTCCGTCGGGAAGTTGGCAGAAGGAAACTCACCACTTACCTCGGCTCGGTAGCAGAAGGAAGCCCCACGGAGCGAGTGGAGTTGCGACTGGTTGTAGTCGTCGGCCATGCGGTTGTGCGTTGTCAAGCGGATGTAGCCTGACTCTGCAGGTGGACGAAAACTCGGATCATAGCGCTCGTTGAGTCTGCGCAGGTGATCCTCCGTTGCCTGGTTGCTGCGCACGGCGTTGAGGATATTGATAAAGGAAGCATCCTGCTGACGATAGACCCGTGATAGCTCGATGGTCACATAGTCGAGGCGTCTGAGAGCCTGAGAGCCAAAGAAGTAGGGCGTGTCGTAGTATTGGCTCAGAATATGTTCCTCTTCGTGTGTGACGACAGGCGTGAGCTGCTGGAGGTCGCCGATAAGGAGCAACTGTACGCCACCAAAGGGCTTGGCGTGGTCGCGGAAACGTCGCAATACAGAGTCGATGGCGTCGAGCACATCGCACCTCACCATCGAGATCTCGTCGATGACGAGCAAGTCGAGCGTGCGGATGATCTTCCGCTTCTCCTTGCTGAAGTCGAAGCGGCTCTTGATATGAGCGTCGGGCACGAAAGGAGAGAAGGGCAGCTGGAAGAAAGAATGGATCGTGACTCCACCCGCATTGATGGCAGCCACACCCGTAGGCGCCACTACCACCAGTCGCTTGCTGCTCTTCTGTTTGAGGGTCCGAAGAAAGGTAGTCTTTCCCGTACCCGCCTTTCCTGTGAGGAAGATACTGTGCCCCGTGTGCTCTACAAACTCCCAGGCCGTCCTGAGCTCGTTATTTTTCTCCATTTTGCAGATTCTTTGGTACGAGTCCTTCGATATAGCGACATAAGATCTCGATGCCCCGTCGGTTTTCTCCGCCCTGAGGCACGATAATGTCCGCATAGCGCTTTGTCGGTTCGATAAACTGCTCGTGGGTGGGTTTCAACACCTTGCGGTAGCGGTCCAGCACCATCGAGACGGTCCGTCCGCGATTTGTCGTGTCGCGCTCGATGTTGCGGATCAGTCGCTCGTCGGAGTCGGTATCGACAAAGACCTTGAGGTCCATCATGTCCCGGAGCTCCTTGTTGAAGAGCACCATGATACCCTCGATGATGACGACCGGCTTCGGTTCGACATGGATGGTCTCTGGCAGTCGGTTGCTCAGAATATAGGAGTAGGTAGGCTGCTCGATGGCCTTGCCTTGTCGCAGGTCGTTCACCTGCTCGATCAACAGCCGCCAGTCGAAGGCGTCGGGGTGGTCGAAGTTGATGGCCTTGCGGGCCTCGTCGGTCATTCCCGTCGTATCATTATAGTACGAGTCGAGAGGCACGATGCTCACGAAGTCGGGTGGAAGTGCCTCTGCTATCTTTTTGACGACGGTAGTTTTTCCCGACCCTGTGCCGCCAGCTATTCCGATGATGGTAACGTGATGGTTCATACGCTTACAGATTGGATTGTTCGTTGGATGTTTTGATGCCCAGGTCGATGAGCATTCGTTCGTAGTATGCAGCCTTTGCCTCTGTCCGCATGGGGTAGGCGCGGCTGCTGCTCGGCATGCGGTAGAGGCGGATCGTGCGACCCTCGAAGCAGAACTCTCGGTAGTCGCCCATCTTCATCCCCTTGGTGTCTATGCCATAGTGTCGTGTGAAGATTTGGGTAGCCAGTTGGCCTGCCGTCACTACCGCCCTGCAGCAGGGCAGGGCGCGGAGCATACCGTCGAGGTCAGCCTGTTCGACGACCTCCAGGTCCTTGTCCGAGGCCGTCCCCGTGGTCCGTCGTATGCGCAGGCAGGTGTCGAAGAGCGCCACGCCTCTCTGAGTCAGGAAGGCCTTCAGGGCATCGAGACGATATGTCTTTTCTTCTTGACAAACGAAATGCTGCTTGTCGCCAAAGAAGATGAGGCCGAATATGCGCCACATATCGTTGGTGAAGTTGGGATAGTACCACGCCATCGACCAGCGTTTCGGGGCAGGCGGAAACGTACCGAGCATCAGCAGTCGTGCGTTCCCAGGCAGGAAAGGGACGAAGGGGTGAGTCTCTATTGTGCTTGCTTCCATGGCTACGAGGCTATTTGGTGGTCAGATAGACCACGACAGGCAGGTGGTCGCTATATCCGTTGATCCATACTCCCCCTGCCGTCGTGCGCTTGGGATAGCCCTCCCATTTGCCCTCCGTCTGCAGGAGATAGTCGCGGCGGAATACCTCGTGGCTCAGATAATGCAGGCCCTTGCGGCTTTTGTTGGAAGGTTGAGCTACGAGGTTCGGCGTCAGGACGATCTGGTCGAAGAGATTCCATGCTCCACGGAAGCGGAGCGTACCTGTTTGCTCCTTCACCAGGACGTTGTACCATGGGTTGTACATCCCGTCAGTACCCACCTCCTCTATTTCGCCTTTGGCCAGCAGCACATCGTGCATGGAGCGGTTGGTGGGATCGTCGTTCATGTCTCCCATGACGATCACTTTTCGTTCGGCGTCGTGGTGGAGGATAGAGTCTTTGATGGCCTTCACCTGTTTGGCTGCCAGCTCGCGGTAATAAGATCCCGCCCCTCTGCTTGGCCAATGGCAGACGATGACCGTGACGCGATCCTTGGCCAGCGTGCCGGTGACAGCCAGAAAACCTCTTGTCGCCCGTAGCGAATCGGCAGGCAGATCATATATATAAGGTAAGAGCTTGGCGTCGTCCACCTTGAAGAGTTTTGGGTTGTAGATCAGCGCACAGTCGATGCCCCGATGGTCCGGTCCCTCGATGTGCACATAGCGGTATCCCCTCTTCTTGAGCGGTTCCTGCGCCACGAGGTCGCTCATGCAATGGTCGTTCTCCACCTCGGCCACGCCTATCACGGCGCATCCTTGTTTCGGCAAGACCTCCGTCCCCATCTCCGAGAGTACGCGGGACAGGTTTCTTAGTTTCCATTCGTATTTCGTCTGGTTCCACTGGTAGCGTCCTGTGGGGAGAAAGTCCTCATCCTTCTTCCCTTCGTCGTGGGTGTAGTCGAAGAGGTTCTCCAAGTTGTAGAACCCTATGGCATAGACGCCGTGGTGCTTTTGCGCTTGCGTTGTTGCCACGGCAAGCATCAAGACCGCAAGGATAAACAGTTTTTTCATCATTATTTTCATCGTTGTTTGTGATGTCATTTGGTATGTGGTTTCCCTTGTTGCTCATGCTGGCGAAAGAGGGGAGGTGGCAGCCTCTGATCCTTCGGGAGTCGTAGGGGATGGGCTCGGGACGAGAACCATAGTGCAAATATCGGCATTTTTTTCCAATTATGAGCATGAAACACTCGGAAAATGGTAAAAAATAAGGAAAATATTTGGTAGGGTGGGCGAAAGTTCGTAATTTTGCACCCTGTATTGTGCGCCCTGCCAAGGATGGGTGGAGACACATTACGGATTTAAAAACAAAACAATAACAATTTAAAAGAAATGAAACAAGGTATTCATCCCGAAAACTATCGCCCCGTCGTATTCAAAGATATGTCCAACGGCGATATGTTCCTTACAAAGTCCACCTGCAAGACCAATGATACCGTGGAGTTTGAAGGCGAAACTTACCCCGTGGTAAAAGTCGAAATCTCGAGCACTTCTCACCCGTTCTATACTGGTAAGAACAAGCTCGTTGATACAGCGGGTCGCGTTGACCGCTTCATGAGCCGTTACAGCAAGCTCAAGAAGTAATCAACCAATACCTCAAACCACATAGCGTGCGGTCGAACGTAGTTGCATATACGTCCTACCGCACGCTTTCTTTTATCCTTTCCCCTGTTTTCTTTTATTTCCTTTCAAGTCCTGCTATTCTCTTCCCCGCACTTTTATCTCTTTTCCCCACGCTTTCTTGCTCTTTCCTCCCACGTTTTTACCCTTCTGCTACCGCTACTTCATTTTTATTTCCTAATTTTGCAACCTAAATCGAGAAAAGCAAGCGATGAAAAGAATATTGTTCGTCTGCCACGGCAACATTTGCAGAAGTCCGATGGCCGAGTTTGTGATGAAGAAGTTGGTCGATGAGGCGGGCCGTAGTCAAGACTTTCTGATAGCCTCTGCTGCGACCAGCACGGAGGAGATAGGCAATGGCGTCTATCCACCAGCCCGTCGTATGTTGGCAGCCCATGGCATCTCTTGCGAGGGCAAGACCGCCCGTCAGATTACCCGTCAGGACTATGCTGCCTACGACATCATCATCGGCATGGATACCCACAACATCCGCAATATGAACCGCATCTTTGGTGGCGACCCCAAGGGCAAGGTGCGGATGCTGCTCGACCGCGATGTGGCCGACCCTTGGTACACGGGCAATTTCGACGCCACCTGGCGCGACTGCCTTACTGGTTGCACCCAGCTCTTAAAAGAGATTGACGAAGAAAGCAGGTAAGCAATAAATATTGAGGCAGGGAGGCTTGTTTTTTACACTATTTATCTTCTATAAAAGATATTTTTATTATCTTTGCCCCCAGTTTTTGATCGAAGACACGAGCGTGGGGCAACCTGCCTCCTTACGGCAGTCCTCAGCGCCATCCTTGCGAATCCGTCAGGATTGGCGCGCGTCCTGTCCACCTCCTGTCTCCGCCCATGCCAAATCGAATATCAAAGTTTGTCGAAATATGAATTTCTTAGAAGAAAAGATCCTTACAACAGGAGTCATCAAAGAGGGCAATATCCTCAAGGTCGATAGTTTTCTGAACCATCAGATAGACATAGACATCATGCGCCAAATGGCCTACGAGTTCAAGCGCAGGTTCCGCGGGGTGGAAGTCAACAAGGTCCTGACCATCGAGGCCAGCGGCATTGCCATTGCTACGCTCCTGGGCGACCTCTACGACGTACCCGTGGTCTTTGCGAAGAAGAGTCAGACGGCCAATAGTACCGATGACAAATATATCTCCCACGCCTATTCCTTCACCCATAAGAAGCTCAACGATGTCTTCATCTCCAAGCCCTATCTCCACGCCACAGACAAGGTGCTGATCGTGGACGATTTCCTGGCCGACGGCGAGGCTGCCCACGCCCTCATCGACTTGGTGAAGCAGGCGGGAGGCGAGATAGCCGGCATTGGCATTGCCATCGAGAAAGGCCAGCAGAAGGGTGGTGCTATGCTCCGCAAGGAGGGCTACCAGGTCGAGTCCATCGCCATCATCGAGAGCATGGATTGGCAGACACAGACCATCCATTTTCGCAGTCAGGAGGAGAAGCCGCTGTTGTCCACGAACCTTCAAGCAATCTGATGCTATATGGCTTCTATTTATGAACTCAACGGCCGCGTGCCCGTACTCCAGGCCGTTCCCTTCGGACTGCAGCACGTCCTGGCGATGTTTGTCGCCAATATCACCCCGATCATCATCTTGGCCAATGTGGCTGGTGTGAATGCCGAGCTGAGCGCCGCACTTATCCAAAACTGTATGGTCATAGCCGGTATCGGTACTCTCGTCCAGCTCTATCCCGTGTGGCGTATCGGATCGCGCCTGCCTATCGTGATGGGTATCAGTTTTACCTTCCTCTCTTTGGCCATCGCTATCGCCACTACCCAGGGTATGGGCACGCTGGTGGGAGCCGTCATCGTTGGCGGCCTGGTGGAAGGCTGCCTTGGATTGTTTCCCAAATACTGGACCCGGCTCATCCCCCAAGTTGTGGCAGCTACGGTTGTGACTGCCATCGGTTTCTCCCTTCTCCCCATCGGAGCCAATAGTTTCGCGGGAGGGCAGGGCGCAGCCGACTTTGGTAGCGCCACCAACTGGGTCATAGGATCCGTGACGCTCCTCACCTGCCTCCTCACTCAGGTCTTTGCCCGAGGCTTCCTCCGTTCGCTCTCCGTCCTGGTAGGACTGGCCGTGGGCTACATTCTCTCGGTCTGCATGGGTGTGGTCGATTTTAGCGGTCTGAGCCATGTGGAAGTGGTGGCCCTTCCGCGCCTTATGCCCTTCAAGCCCGAGTTCCATCTCGATGCCATTCTGGCCATCGTCTGCGTCTTCCTCGTCTCGGCTACAGAGACCATCGGCGACACCTCGGCCCTTTGCTCTGGAGCCCTCGGCCGCGAAGTGGAGCAAAAGGAGATGGGTGGTTCGGTGGCCTGTGATGGATTCCTCAGCACCCTGGCTGGCCTTTTCGGTTGCACCCCCATCACCTCCTTCTCCCAGAACGTCGGACTGGCGGCTATATCCAAGGTCGTCAACCGCTTCGTCATCGCCACGGGAGCCCTCATCATGATCCTTGGCGGTTTGTTTCCCGTCGTGGGCACCGTTCTCACCACCATCCCGCAGCCCGTTCTCGGCGGTTGCACCATCATGATGTTTGGCAGCATTCTCTTCGCCGGTTTCGGCATGATGGCCAAGACGGGCTTCTCCCAGCGCAATATGATCATCGTCAGTCTCTCGCTCAGCGTTGGCCTCGGCTTCACCCAGGCTACGGGCCTCTTTGCCATTTTCCCGAAGATTGTGCAGACCGTCTTTGCTGAAAACTGCGTGGCCGTGGTCTTCCTGCTGGCCGTCGTCCTCAACCTCGTCCTTCCTAAGGAAATCGAAAAGAAAGCATAGCACCTATGGCCAAGAAAAACTATATACTAGAGAATAAAGACTGGCTGATTGCCAAGGCCCAGGAAGAGGGTGTGAAGCCGCTCGCCAGGGGAGTCTATTATAAGGTATTGGCCTCGGGTCCTGCCGACGGGCCGCAACCCACGCGCAGGAGTATCGTCACGGCCCACTATACGGGCCGCACCATCAATGGGAGAAAGTTTGACTCCAGTCGGGGTGGCGTGGCTCCTGCCTTCCGCCTCTCCGACCTTATCGAGGGATGGATCGTAGCCATGCAGGCCATGCACGTCGGCGACCGATGGGAGATCTATGTGCCCGCCGAACTGGGCTACGGCAAGTATTCGCAGCCCGGCATCCCGGGAGGATCGACGCTGGTCTTCGACATTGAGCTCCTCGCTATAGCATAAAGAGAAAGCGTACAACCCTCTTTCCTCATTCTCACCTCTTTCCCCATCCCTCCTCTGTCCTCATCCCTCACCCCTGTCTTCGGCAAAAGAAGAATCGGGAGGGCATGAGGCATATAGGATGAAATAACAAAAACCGATCATGAAACAAGAAATCATCAATCAACTCAACCAACTGGCAAAGGAGAACGAGCCCTTTCTCTTTGTCATCAACTATGAGGGCACAGAAGCCTATATCCGCAAGTTGTCGGAGATCGATCCCGCAGCGTGTCTCTACGATTTTGAGGGAGTAAGCAATGCTGGCACCATGGCGCGCCAGCCGCTCCCATCGTCCATTCTGTGGGATGTGGAGGCCCCTCTATATGAGGACTACGAGAAGAGCTTCGAGGTTGTGGAGCGCCATATCAAAGCAGGCGACACCCACCTCGTCAATCTCACCAGTCCTGTGGCCGTGCGCTGCAACCTCTCGCTGGAGGAAATCTTCCTCCACACCCAGGGAAAATATAAACTGATGCTGAAGAATGGAGACCAGGGCTTTGTCTGCTTCTCTCCCGAGACCTTTGTCCGCATCAATGAGGGTCGCATCTATTCCTATCCGATGAAGGGCACCATCGACGCCACCTTGCCCAATGCCGAGCAAATCATCATGGCTGATGAGAAAGAGGCTGCCGAGCACGTCTCCGTCGTCGAACTGATTAGTGAAGATCTGAGCCGTGTGTCGTCCGACGTCCGTGTAGATCGCTATCGCTATGTGGATCGTCTTCATACCAATAAGGGAGATATCCTTCAGACCAGTAGCGAGGTCAGCGGTCTCTTGCCTGCCGACTACCCTGGTCGTTTGGGCGAGATCATCGACGCCCAGTTGCCAGCAGGATCCATCACGGGTGCTCCCAAGGCAAAGACCGTGGAGGTCATCCGCGAGGCAGAGCACTACGACCGGGGCTACTATACGGGCATCATGGGCATCTACGACCGTGGCAACCTTAATACGGGCGTGATGATTCGTTTCTTGGAGCAGGACGCCCACGGCATGTGCTACAAGGCTGGAGGCGGCGTCACCTCCCAAAGCGTCTGTCGTAAGGAGTATGAGGAAGTCATCCGCAAGGTCTATCTTCCCTTGGAGCGATGAGGCCGAGCTCTATGTCCCAGGCTGCGGAGTGTGGCAAGGAGACTGATCTGAGATTTGTCGAGACCATCAAGGTTCAGTTTGGACGGGCGCAGGCCTTGCCCTATCACCAGGCCAGGATGGAGCGGACGATCCGCCATTTCTTCCCCTCCTTGGCCTCCGATGCCATGCCCAGCCTGGAGCGTCTTCTGGCACCTACGCTCGAGATGGCGCTCTTCAAGGCCCGCGTGGTCTATGGCGCGCAGGGGGTGGAAGCCGTGGAGTATGCCCCCTACGTCATGCGGACTATCCGTAGCTTGCAAGTGGTGGAGGACGACGCCATCGACTACAGCTTCAAGCGATGCGACCGCACGTCGCTCAGCGCCCTTGTAGCGCGAAAGGGTGAGTGTGACGAGATCATCATCGTCAAGAACGGACTCCTCACCGATACCTCCTACACCAACCTCGCCCTCTTCGATGGCCACGAATGGGTCACGCCCCGCAAACCCTTGCTGGTTGGCACCAGGCGTGCCGCGCTCTTAGACCAAGGCGTGCTGCAGCAGGCCGACCTTTCTGTGGCCGACCTACGGGCGGCTCAGAAGGTCCGCCTCTTCAATGCCATGATCGATTTCGGATCCTGTGAGGTAGAGACGAAGCACGTTCATTATTAATATATTACCTTATATATATTATGTGTGGCTATTTTCTCTACGATTCTATGAGGGAAGATACTTTCTCTATGCTTCTATGAGCGAAGCTGTTTCTCTGTGCTTCTATGAGCGAAGCTATTTCCTCGGTTTCTTCTCCCTGATCGCCTCGTAGTAGGCCTGGAGCGACGTGCGCGGCACGCCCCACGACACCAGCAGGTCGAGGTCTCGTCGAGCCTCCGTCCATCGTTGTCCCACGATGTAGATATGGATGCGGGAGAGGATATACTCCTCGTTGGTCGGGTCGCGGAGGAGCGCCTGCGTATAGTCGTATTCTGCCAGTAGATACTGCTTGCGCTCCAGTTCCATCCCCGCCCTTGCCGCGTAGGCCACCGCACTATCCGGAAACTGTTCCACGAGCATGTTGGCCTGGTCCATGGCCTCTGTCTTACGATTGTCGAGGTCGTTGAGCAAGGCCAGTCCCAGCAGCGCCTCGAAGTGGCCGGGAACGATGGTCAACAGGTTCGTATAGTCGAGCCTGGCAAACTTATAGCGTCCGAGTTTGGTATTGGTGAAGGCACGGAAATAGAGGGCCGCAGGGTTTCCCGGGTCTTTGCGTAGCACCTCGTCATACTCCGCCTTGGCATATTCGTAGTCGCCCATCCGCAGGTTCCATCCCGCCTTTTTCAGTCTGAGGTCGATACTATCTGGACGCAGTCTCAGTTCGTCGCGCGCTGCCGCCAACGAATCCTCCATCCATTTCGGACTTTGCGCCTGACAAGGCAGGAGGGCGTAGAAAGCCGACAGGAGCAGCAACGGCTTCCTCCAGCGGCCACAAATCATATTTTTTCTTTTCATGACGCAAAGATAGTGCAAATCGAAGACAATACAAAAAGAATGGAATTGTTTTTTATTGTTGAGATGCCGCCTATCTTATCTAAAGATAGTGCAAATCGAAGACAATACAAAAAGAATGGAATTGTTTTTTATTGTT
>ERZ809074.424-NODE-424-length-67422-cov-100.484406_pt1 | contig 67422 bp, 45 predicted proteins | sample MGYA00520795_ERZ809074 | MGnify/ENA primary metagenome ERZ809074 (study PRJEB31570, sample SAMEA3212989) | Homo sapiens | biome: human-gut; feature: human gut; material: fecal | place: Sweden | collected 2011 ...
GGTTTCTACACACACTCGTGTGTGTGTGTGTGTGTGTGTGTGTGTGTGTGTGTGTGTGTGTGTGTGTGTGTGTGTTTATAAAAAAAATCAATATTTCCAACTTTTTTCTGTTTTTTTTGCATATAACTTACTATAAAATATCTGCTACCCCAGAAAGAGCAACTAACCAAAAACCTTTATACTTTTGAAACCTAATATTTTAATTATAAATTCTATACTTACAATTTTGAAAGCCGCAAAGATACATCATTTTTCGAAATTAACAGTTAATACGCAATATTTTCTACATAAAGATACAAAAAAAGAAAGCGATATCGGGGCGTTACACCATAAAAACAACCTATCGGTTATTATAAAATGATATTGCGCACCCGGCTGATCGGTACGGTTCTCCCACCATGCGGACAACATTAAGGTACTGCAAAAGTATCTTTTCATCTGCAAACAAGGATGTTCAAAAAGAACTTGGTATTTCATAAACACTGAATTTAAGATAATAGGGCAAAAAAATAAAAGGTTCGTAAACCCTTTTAGCCAACAATTTGTTATCTTTGTGCGGTCGTAAACCGACCGTGTTTTTACATTTTGAGAAAAAAAGCGTTTAGCTGATTTCTGTGCAAGCGAAAAGTCCAAAAATTGCATTATACACAGAGAAACAGATAAATGCTCCCCGTGATATGCGGGGGGTATCTCCTGTTTGTGTGTATAGGGCTTGGACTCCCTCGCTTGCGGATAGGCGAATGCCCTTCCGCTTTTTTTATGTTTATTGGCTTGGTGTAGGGCACAAGCGAAATCCTTATAGCAATGGAAAAGACACAGCGAAAACAGTCCCTAAACTGCTTGTCAAACACTCCTAAGCTGTTTGACCTCAAAGAACTACTTAGTTCGCTTAAGATCACCCCCGGACAAATGGGAAACATGAAAGGGTTGATATACATCGAAGGGCTGACGGAAAAACAAGTACGCCAAAAATTAAGCCATGCAAAGATCATCGGAACAAATAGATTCGGCATTAATTCCTGCCTGTATTATATCTTCTTTGAGGATGTAAAGGGGAGATATTTGTGCCTGTTTAACGGTGACAGGGAATGTTTCAGAGCGTTGTTTTTCAGTAAGGTATTACTAAATTAACCCCCTATAAGATAGAGTTGTAAAGTTCTTTTCATCCGCAAAATGAAATGAATAGAACGTAATATCTATATTGTTAAAATTTATTAACGGGGTAAATTCTAATTTGTATTTCTACACGCTTTGAATAATAAAATATATACATATTTTTGAACCATTAAAATATAAACTTTATCATGGAAAAAGCAAATATAGGATTTAAAGCCGGGATCATCTTTGAAAAATTAGGAGAAACCGGACTTATAACCATTGCCGAGCTTGCGAGAAGGCTAAATTTTGCGGCTGATGAAACCGCACTCGCCGCCGGGTGGCTCGCACGTGAGAATAAGATATACATCGAACGGCGAAACGGTTTGCTGTATATCAGGAAAGAGTGATACAACGTATCAAAAGGATAAACGATAAACGCTGGAATGTTTGCAGTGCGTAACACTATTGATGTAAAAGTGCTTTTCATTATCCATTTGAAACCATTTATCAATTTATAACAAATAACAAAGTATGGATAAGCACATCATCGGAGAGAACGCAGGGAAACTCTGGCGCTTATTAAGCACAGACGTACACCGAAAATGGACTTTACAAGAAGTCAAGGATGCAACAGGGTTCAATGACCTGGAAGCTGCCAGCGCAATAGGTTGGCTCGCACGTGAGGACAAAATCCAATTCGAACTTGAACACCACAGCACTAAGGATAAGAACGTCTTTTTATACCTTATGCTGAACGTGTATTTTTAAAGCCTGTTTAAAAATATTGCCCCCGGCGGGGTTTTCGCTGGGGGCTTCCTGCATTTGCATATATAACCTCAAAGGCAAGTCAAATCGGACGGGGTGGCGGTCGGACGGCTGAAAAGTCGAAAACGTAACACAGGCGTGTTACTACTTGTCTTTGACAAGGCATTTTTTAGGGGTGCTGGCATACAATCCGAAAGGGGCGGGAACGGCTGTTCCCGTTTGTTCTCCCTGCAACCTACAGGATATTAACCTTAAATCATTAAGTGATAAACACTATATTTAATAAACCCTTTTAGCCAACAAATTGTTATCTTTATGCGGTCGTAAACAAAAAATAAGCTTATGAAAACTGCTATGGAAAAAAAAGAAATCGGCTTAATGAGACAGATCGGTTATCTCTCTTTTGTCGTTGTTTTGTTGTATGGGCTTACGCTATTTGCGGTTTCTTGTGACAATGATGAAGATCCTCCTCTTCCTCCCGCAGTGGAAAAAGTAGTGCTGGCATTTGGTGTGGATCAGGGTGAAGGTCAGCTTTCGGCTAAACCGGAGTTGGAAAATACGGCTGCGGAAAAGATAGGAGAATTGATCTCTCCGGCTGAAATAGCGAAAGGCACAACGGTGCATTTTCGTGCTACCCATTCCAAATCATGGACAATCATGTATTGGAAAGTCAATGGCGTCATTATTCGTTCTGTGGAGCCGGAGCAGACTTTCGTCATCGATGAGCATAAGGAGGTTCGGGTTGCTTTCAAGCCTTACAAGTCACCGGAACCGGAGGGGCTGTAAAACAAACTGTGTCAGCAAAGCAATAAAATATTAATTTTGCTGACACAGTTTAATTGAATTCTCTTTTTGCTGTTCATTTGCTTTATTTCAGGACTTCGCCCTTCTCGTTGAAGAACACTTCGCTGTCCGTGCCTTCTGCATCGGTAAATGTCACCTTGTAGGTCTTTGTGCCTTCCTCGCTTTCCTCAACTGCGGCTTCCTTGATTGTCAGGTCTGCGAAATCCTTCTTGATCGTGTCCTGAACCGCCTGCGGCAGATCCTTTACCTCGATTGGCTTATAATCGTTCACCATTACCACAATCTCAACATCCGATACCATGTTGCCGGCGAATGCCACTGAACTACCCAATCCCATAACAAGTGCTACTGCAAATAATACCTTTTTCATAATCCAATCTATTTAAATATTTAACATATGGTTTCTGAAAGACAAAGAACAAACATTGTGCCAAACAAATAAGCAAGTCATATATACCTGATAATCAAAAGCATACAAAAAACACATATATTTATTGAAGAACTGTTATCTGTGTATCATTTCCACATTTTGTGGAAATGATACACAGACTTTCTATAATTGCCTCCGGCGGGGTTTTCGCCGGGGGGCTTCTTGCATTTGCATATCTATCAAAAAGAAAGCAATATCGGAGCGTTACACCATAAAAACAGCCTGCTGGCAATGACAAAATGATATTGCGTGCCTGGCTGATCGGTGCGGTTCTCCCACCATGCAGACAAATCCCGGTAACAGAATGACAAAGCGGACACCCAAAATTGCGTTAGGGATTGCAGAGTAAAGCCCACAGCCTTTAGGCGAGGACTTGGAGCGTAAAGCCCGACCGTCCCACGGGAACGCCCAAAAGAAAAAGAATCCCCCGAACATTCATCCGGGGGACATTCAGGCCGTCACGTCAATTATAATACAGATTAAGATCATCCGTACTTATCTCCTTCCCGTCCCGGAAAACAAGGCTCTTTTTCTCGATCTCCTTTCCGTTTTTGTAAACGGTCACTACCCACTGCATCGGCTCGTTCACAACGCCGTCCTCTCCGTCCACGACACCACCGGAAACGGCAAACTCGATCGCCTTTCCCGTCGTGCTTAACGTCACCTTTTCGACGGCCAGTTCTTCATCGCTTAGAATCACCGGGCTTGCGAGGCTTTCCCCCGTCGCCCCGTCTTTCAACTGCGTACCGTTGGCGACTACCACGACCGACTTAATGAAGCTGCGGAAATCTCCCGACTGCTCGATCGTTACCTCATACATCGCCCCTTTTCCTCCCGGTTCGTCGTCGTCCTTGCTGCAACCGACGAAACACAATGCCATGCACACGCATACGGCTGACAAATACAAATACTTTCTCATACCTTCAATTATTTAAGTTTATAAATAGATCACGCACCCCAGGCCGACATGGTTGTTATTCCGGAGAATGGAGTTAAACAACATTTCAAACCTGTATTCGGCAAAAAGAGCCACTTTCGGGCTTAGCAACATTTCCGGCCTTATCCCGACCTCGTACCCATACACGAAAGCCTTGCTTTTCTCCAGGTACACAAGATCGCTTTTCGCCTTGGCTTTCTGGTAGCCGATCGTCCCGGCTGCGATCCCCAGGAGCGAGAATTTCCGTCCTTTCAGGGCGTAATAGGCCAGCTCCGGGCCGACCGTCACGGTGTTTGCCTTTACCAGATCCCGGTTTAGATTCCGGTAATTAAGGTTTGCCCCCACCTTGAAAGCCTTGTACACCTTTCCAAAACCGAACGTCCCCTGCACCTGACTTTCATCCACGATATAGCCCAGCTTCACGTTCATATACTGGCTTCCGATATATTGTGCCCTGCACACGGCCACCAGGCACAAAAAGAGCGATAATACGGCAATTTTTCTCATAACCTCATTGATTTACTTGTATCGTTACATTCTCTTTCACTGGCAGACCGTAACGGCTTGAAACGGTAAACTCGATCACCGCCTGCCCGGTCGCATCCGGCCGGAACGTCACCAGGTTGTTTTTTTCCAGTGCCACGCCCTCGCCCCTTGTCGCATCATACCCGGAAATATACACCCGGCCGCTTCCCTTTACGAACCTGGCCGACGCTTTCACCCCGTAAAGTTCCGTATCAAGCTGCAAATAAAATTCCGCTTCCTCCGATACCAGCATAAGATCCGGCACGTTCTGGAAACGTATGTTTATCTCCGGGCTGGAAACTTTCAGTTTGATGCTGTCGGATCGTGTCACAAGTTCGCTGGCTACCCCCATGACGATATACGCCTCTCCCTCGGTTGCCGGGATAAAATCGAAATCCAGCCGATTGTTTGCCTTGAAATCATATTCAAACGTTTCTCCGGGGCTGTATTCGTTGTTATCCACCAGGATAACGCCGTCCCCGTCCCTGACCTCAAAGCGTGTCAATATCTGATCCCCGTTGTCCGGATCGAGATCCGAGATCGTAAGGGTGCAATTAATGGGCTTCCCCACTACGGCCGTATTGCCGTCTATACTTTTCAGCGTCACGGAAAAATCCCGGCTGACAAGTTTCAGTTCGTCGTCGCAAGACGACAAAAAGACCAAAGCGCACAAGGCGGTAACTAATTTTCTCATACGATTTATTTTATTTGTTCACGATAATACGGTCAAACAGAGCGTTCAGATCCACCCCTTTGCTCCTTAGAAAAGCGATGTATTTCACCACCACGGGGGCGGTTTCCGACTGCTCGATGTTGCAAAGCTGCTGGCGGCTGATCCCCATTTCCTCGGCAACGCTTTTCGCCGTCAGGCTTAGCCTGATCCTTTCTACTTTCAATTCATTACTTAGTTCCATAAATGAAATTTAAAGGGTTTATTCTCTTTTGGTTTTTTATCACCTCATAATGCAAATGATTCCCGGTACTTATCCCGGTGCTTCCCACGAACCCGATCACGTCCCCCTTTTCCACCTTCGCACCTTTCCGGGTGTAAATGAGTGTCAGATGTGCGTATCTGGTCTGAAATCCGAAACGGTGCGTAACGACTACCGTTTTCCCATATCCGGGCGTTTCACCTGCGAACGTCACCGTCCCACTGGCTGCGGCGTGTACGGTAGCCGCATACACCGCCGCCATATCCAGGCCTGCGTGAAACTGCCTTTCACCGCTTATCGGATGCGTCCGGTAGCCGTAACGGTCGGAGATCCGGTATTTCTCTTTCAGGGGTGCGACAGAGGGGACGAAACGGTAAATATCCCCGTCCTTTTGGACGATCCCCCACACCGGGGCGATGTCCCCGTAATCCCCTGCGGTCTGCAACACCTCCACGATCAGCGAACGTTTGTCCTGCGCCCCCACCCGGCCGACAGGGATCAGCGCAAGGATCGCAAGGCTAAATATCCTCCACATTCACGATGTCGCTGTTCTCCAGGTCAAAAAGAACGTGACGGCCTCCGTTCTTCTCGTTGATCTCGATACGGAAAACTTTCTCGTCCGGAATGGTGAACTTATCGAAAGCGATCACGTATTTCATCCGGCCGTTCCCCTCTATCCTGGGCGAATAATTCTCCGAGAACAAAGCCTGCTGATCCACTTCCTGGGATGCGGTCAGCTTGGCCGTTTTCTTGTCGATGATGTAATACCGGATATAATCTATATCATAAGGCAGTTTGCTTTTGTTCTCGATCTCAAAGGTAAACAGGAGCAAGTTATCATATATATGCAGGTTGTTCACGGAGAAAACGATCTTGTTGCGAACGATCCCCTTGTTGAATATCCCCCTTTTTGCGTTATATACCCGGCTCATGACCTGATCCCTTTCCCCGGCCGGGATAATGTTGTCGGTCAGGATCACGTTCGCCTTTTTCTCCGGCCGTTTCTCCCCTATCTCATAGACGAACGCCTCCGGCTGCTGCCGATAATCCACGTTGAACGTGTAGAACTTCCCCCCTTCGGTCGCCAGCGACACGTTTGTCTGCCTGGGAAATTCCTCCACCTTTCCCGTGGCTGCGATCATTCGCACGATATTCTCGGTATTCTCGGCCTTGCTTACCTGTATGCAGGTATCGCCGTAATCTATATAAATCACCTTTTCCGGTGCGATCAGGTGCGTTTGCGACACCTCATTCAGATAGATAGTGTCCGGCCGTATGCTCGACATATCGGGCAGGAAATAGTTCGTATGCTCCAGGCTGTCGGCATAGGTCACGTTAAACGAATAGAAAAAACCTCCCTCGGTCGCCACGCTGACGGTCGTCTGCTTGCTGAAACTTTTCCGGTTGGCCTTTATGCGCAAGATATTAGGCACGCTCTCCGGGTTATCGACGGCCACGAAGTCCGTAACGGCCTGGTTATACTTCACGGCCGAGGGGAATACAAGATGTATCGTCTTGGAATAATTCACTGCGATAGGCAGGCTTTCCACCGGGCGGATCTGCGCCCCGGCCGAGGAAACGGCCAACGCCAGGATAAAAGAACAAATAGCTTTCATTTCAGATATAGTTTATAGTTCGACTTCACGGTGACAACGACCTGGTTGTTCTTCTTCCGGAACACGCTCTTTGCCGCATTGCTCACCGCATTAACCCCCGTACTTAGAACGTCCGTCCCGTAAGAGGTAACGTTCATATCGCTAACCACCTCGTCGGCCGCCTCCTTTGTCGCTTCCGCCTTGATGTTCAAGGGCACATATATACCGGGCAGTCCGTCCCTGTCGTACACGGTCTTTTGCATCTCATAGATGCTGTTCCCGATCCGGACGGATTCAACCGTTATATTGATCCTGTCCTGTGCGAGCTTCACCACCCCGAAAACGGCCGTCCCCTTGTTAATCACCATGCCGCCGGGCAGTTGCATTTCTTGGAGCGTGACAAGTTTTATCACGCTCCCGTTCGTGATCTTCTGATCGCCCGACACAATGGCCTCTATCGTGTTTCCCTTGTTCTCCGGTTCTTCCCCCGAAAAGAAACGTCCTACTGTCCTTTCAGGCTCTTCCTTCTTCGGCGTTTCCTTTTTCGGCCGGGCTTTCGCCGTTCTCCGTTTCATGGCTGCGGCCGCTTTCAGACTGTCGGCTCTCTGGTTCTGCCTTAACTGTTCCTGCAAGGCTATCACTTCCGGATCTTCCCGGTACATAGCTCCCGAACGTTCCCGGTACACTTCATCGGTAAAATTCTCGTACTCCGGCCGTCCGTCCGTATTCATCATATCGTCCAGGGTAAAATCGCTTTGCTGCTGTGCCCTAAGCGAAGTGTTCACGCTCCCGTCCTCTTCCCGGTTGTCCCCTTTCCCGGTCAGTGCCAGCGTAACGGCCAGCACCACCAGCACGAAGATCCCCAGGGATGCGAACAGGATTATTTTTGTTTTCGTGGCCTTATCCATAGTGTTACTTTTTTTCAGGTTCTTGTTCTATCCGGACAATCTGCTGTATAAACTGGTTAAAGAAAAATCCCGTCACGTTCTCCGGAAATTGCGGCGTGGTTCTCACGATCTCCCCTTTCGTCCTGATAAGAAACCTTAGCTTCTGCCCCGAAACGCCGTAAATCGTCAGGGTGGAAGTGAAAGCCACCTTGTACGGCTCATTGTCCCCGGCGATCGTCTGGATGCTGTCTATCTCGCATTTATAGACCGCCCCGTTCTGCACCGCATCAAAATAGGCCTTATCATTATAATACTTTGAGAACACGGCATTCAGATCGTTCTTATTGACATAAAAAGCGGCGTGCGCCTGATTTTTTTTCAGGTTCAGGCGATCGAAGCTGTTAGCGTACCCGGTCGCCTCGGCGCACGTCTTTTTCACCAGGGCAAGAAACAGAGCCTCGCTATCCTCGGCGTGCGTTTTCAGGTACTCGCCGGATCGCTCCACCACGACCACCTTATCCAGTGCCGTAAAATTCACCACCAGTCCCCAGGCCAGCACCAGGACAACCACCACCAGGGCAAAGCCCAGGCACAATTTTAAGTTTACCGCTCCTTTGCGCTTGGCCTCGGCCAGTGTATCAAAATCTTTCAGTATATCGTCTTTATTCATAAGATCAGGATTTAAAACAGTTCACGACAAAATTTCACGCTTTTGGCAAACAGGAAAAGTTTGAACACGAAAGCGAAAAGAAGTCCCAGCATGGTATATTTGTTCTGTCCGCACATGTGCATGATATTCTCCGCAATGATAGACCCCAGGGCGTTGGCTATCAGGAACGCCGGGATCGTCATGTAACAGACAAACAGGTTTTTCAGGTATGCGTGCGTATAATGCCTCGTTTTCTCGTCCATGTAGAGTATTACGGCTATCGGCGTGACGATCTCCAGGAGTATAAGATACAGATACCGGGCTGACGCAAAGAAGAAAAATATATATTTCGTTGCGTACAGGAGTATCGTATAAGCCGCAATATTGAACGGCAGCATGATAACCTCCTGAATCTGCTGCCCTACCCAGTTATGCCGCCTTTGCACGTCCTCGATATAGTCCTTTGTAAAGGTTACGATCGCCTCGTCAATGCTTAGATCCACGTCCTCCTGATAATGGCTTATCAATTCGTTCTGAAGATTTCCAAGTGCCGTTTCCACGATCGTAAAGGCGAACGGTGCGACCATGATAATGGCGAACACATAAATATAGATATAGAACAGTTTGAAGAACTGTTTCATATCGACGGGCTTGTCCCCCTCGCTAAAGGCCTCTTTCCAGGCCGTCACGAACTTTTGTATCACGATGATAACGGCGATAAAGGAACAAAGGGCGATGATCCCCTGGCTGACGCCGTTCATCTTGACGGCCTCGTATGCGCTAATCACATTGTCGATCACTTCCATAGGCTCACTTCTTGGCTGTTGATTTCAGGGCTGCGATCCGTTTTATAGCGTCATTGACCGTATTAAACCTCGCTCTCTCGTCGAGCATCTTGTCCCGGTTCTCTTTCAGCTTGTTATCCAGATCCACGATAATTTTTATCCTCTCCCCGTCGGTCATGCTCACCGAGGGCGATATGATCGTCCGGATCAGGTCAAAGGAAAGCACGCTTTCCTCCATGATCTTGTTCAGCACGTTCGTATATTCCCCGTATGCCTCCTGTCCGGTAAACACGTCCGACCGGGTGCACTCTTTCGCCGCCAGTTCCAACATTTCCCCCTGCATGGAAAGCACCTGCAACACCATTTTAGAGTTTTTGATAACCCCGTTCACCTGCCGGTACAGATCCAGGCTCTTAGTCAGTATGTCCCTGGATTCCCCCAGCACTTGAAACTGTTCGTATGCCTGTTTAAGTTCTTTCGCCCAGGTTATCTGCGATAGCTGCGTCAAGGCCGGATCGGACACCACCCACTGGCCGAACGCCGTACAGTAAAAGCACATCATCACAAGCAAACTACATAGACATTTCCGTTTCATAACTTTTCTGTTTTAATTGTTTATACTTCTCTATGGCCGTTTCCATGCTTCCGGCCTCCTTGTAAATCTCCTGCAATTTGTTCCATTTCTCGCCGTCGGTCTGGAATGCAAGCAATTTTTCCGGTGAAAGCTCCAGGCGTACCACCGTTGCATAACTATCCATAAACCGGATGAATATCTCCGAATACGGCCGTACCCCTGAAAAGTCGTTACGGATCGACTTCATCAGGTTTACGTGGCTCCGGTTCTTGATATGGAACGCCTCTACCGTCTGGTCGTAAACGATCTCGTTGGCCGGAAGCACGTATAAGAGTTGCGTATTGGCGATAATGCCTTTCGTGTACTCGTTATCGGGAAGCTGCGCCAATGACTGGACGATCGTACCCACCGCCCCGTTTTCCTTGCGGAGTTTCTGGTAACAGAACGCCACCGTCGAATGTATGTCCGCACCTGAAAAGGTGTCCTTTATAGACTGGCTTTCTGCGTACTCGTCAAAGATCAGCATCCCCCTGACGGAACGATCCGAAAGGATCTTGTTCTCTATCGTATCGAAAAGGATTGTCATAATGACGGAAATCAGGAACGGATCTTTCTTTATCTTCGTCAGCTCAAAGACGATAAAATCCCGGTTCTGCATATCGTTCTCCAGTGGGGACGGCTTGCACACGTTCTCATAAAATCCCCCCGGCATAAATTCCGAACACACGTGCAGGAAGCTGTCTATATCGAAGTATTCCGGCAGGATATTCAAACGCTCATACAGTTTTTTCCCCTCTCTTTGGACGTACCTGTAAAAGTCCGGGAAACAATGGCCGTCGGGAATATCCTCGTAATAACGGCAAATGATCTTTGTCAGCGAAACAACTTGTTTCGTGTCCTCCATGATCGCCTTAGACCGCCAGAATTTAAGCACCAGGTTTACAAGCGTCTTTATCTTCTCGTTGTCCGGCTGCTTCCCGGCCGTATAGAACGGATTGATCCCCAACGGGCTGCTGCCGTCATAATCAATATGCAGCGACCTGTCCGGGTACAACTGCGAAAGCTGGTAAAAGCTCTTTCCGAACTCGACGACGATCTGTTTATAATTCTGCTCGATGTTCTGCTGGATGATGTTCAACGACGTAACCGACTTTCCCCCACCCGTCGATGCGACGATAATCATGTTACGTGCCGGAATGCGTTTCTTATCTGCGTCCCAAACGTCCTTTCGAATCGGTGTTTGATACAGCCGTTCGTTAAACAAGATCCCCTCCTTGTCGCTGCGGAACGTAGAGTAATTGATCCCCATGCAGAGCGACGAATGCAGATCCGAAAGAAACAGGTAGTCCGGATTCAGGTTGTTTTCCCGGCCGATGATCGAGCCTATAAAGATATTATAAAGCCCCTCGTAACTTGGAATGTAATATTTAAACCCGGCGTTCGTGAAAATCATTTTTACCTGTTCCGTCTGTCGGTTCAGGATCGTTTCGTCATCCTCCAACAGCAACACGTTCAGGTGCGTTTTGCAAAGCACGTTTTCCTCGTTGATGATCTCCTGCTCATACGAGGCCAGGCCGTCATAACGGCTTTTTATGGCCTTGTCAAACTCCCGGTAACGGCCGAACAGCTTCACCCTCTCGGCCAGTTCCTCCCGGTAGCTTCCCCCGGCGAATTTCCATATCTGGTTTACCACATGGGAACAGGGCACATGAACGCCGATCCTTTCCAGCATCGACATATAAAGCTGGCTGTTTGCCTCCTGCAAAGTGCTGTCCGTAACATATACTTTCATCCTGTCGGGCAGATACCTTTCATCACAAACGGCAAAGAATATCCCTTTCTTCTGCCCGATCCTTATCATATCGGAACACTGTATATCCCTTAGTCCCTCGTCGTCATGGAAACCGTTCACGTACCGGAAAAGGTGCTGTTTCACCTCGGCCACGTTCAACGGCCGGATCTGCGTGCCACGGATATTCCGGATAATGGAAACTGCACTCTCCACCGATTCCAGAAACTCGGCCAGCCTGTCCCGGTCTGCCTTCGCCAGTTTCTCGCTATACGCCAACGGGTTGGCCTGGTACGCTTTTTCAAGGCTTTGCAGTCCCGAAAGCGTAAAGGACAATATGCAGAAGTGATGCAGGTATTCCCGTCCGTCGAAATACTTCCTTTCGGCCGTCTGTATATAGCCCTCCCCCTCGATCACATATTCCGGCTTGAATTTCCTGCGTAAAAACACGTCCTGCTTATGTATAAACCCGGTTCGGACATACTGGAAAGCCCGGAATAACTCGTTATGCCTTTCCTCCAGATCCGAGCGATCCAGCGAATAGGCCTCCGGCAATTCCAACAGGTAGGAAACGGATATTTCGCCGGATTTGGTAAGTATGGAAGATCCTACCGTATCCAAGATACAGTACGCTTGCGCTGCCGATATTTTCATAAAAAGAGTGTTTACAGGCTGTTTAACAGATCCTTATTCGATATGACAAATACCTGTCTTTTGAACTTGCCGAACTTGCGCTGCATGGAAAGGTTGATAAAGACGATCCGCAAGACCACAGAGGCGAACGCCCCGGCCACCAGCGAAACGATAAAGGCCAAAAAAGATCCCTCCCCACTCATGGCACTTGTCAGGAAGCCCACGACAAAAAGAACAATCACAGCCAGGATAATACAATAGATGCAAAAAAACTTCGTTCTCATTCCATGCACTTTCAGGGGTGTTTCCAGCCCCTTTCTAACCTGGAAGTCCATTAGAGGGACATTTTAAGTTTGCTATTGATAAGTGCGATAACGGCTGCAATGATCGCAAGCCCGATGATGATGTAACCAACTACCCAGAGTAAGTTTACAATACCCTCTTTTCTTGTTCCCTGTCCGTCCCGGTCTATAATCTTATCATAATTCATCACCACACCGATCCCCACTCCCACGATCAGGAGCATGGCGATCACCGGAACGGCATAATCACTAAGGAATGTGTTTACTTCATTTCTGATACCTCCAGTAGCCTGGAGCAAGATAAACAAAGGCGTTTTCATAAGGAGTTTATTTTTAAGTATTTAAGTAAATAAATTCTTATCCGGCCAATCCAAAAACAACCTTTGCTATTGCACTGGAGTTTCAAACTGGAGTGTATTTATACAATTATATTGTACAAAATCCATTCCAATTTGACATAATACACTACTGTTTTAATAAATACACTAATTATCAAACTTTTATAATTTTACCCCTTTTTTATATTCCACAAAAAAGTGTGGAGTTGTCCCACACTTTGTAGAATGTCGCCACACTTCCCTTGTTATTCAATGCCTTGTATATCCCTTATGATCTGCTGGTAATTTTCCTCTATATCCGAGGCCAGTACGGGATGCACGATCGGAAGCGGATCTTCCTTGTCCTCGTACATTTCAAACCTCAAATGAAAGTTCCTCATGTTGGAATGTGCCGCACTCCCCACGAACTCGCCCGATTTCAGGCTGGTAAAGAAATTCGTGTCGTATATTTCCTCTTTCTGCGTGGAAACTGTACGGCTGCGGTTCTCCCCTCCCCGGCTGCTTCCGGTGGTCTTTGAAACCCTCTGCCTCTCCTCTTTTCCAAAAACAAGCGGGTAGCTTTTCAAGGCCTCTATGTCCTTTGTCCGGCCAAAGAACTGGTTCCCGAAATTGGATTCTATCGAACTGCGGTCATATTTCCCGTATATCTTCTCGATCTTCGCCGCCGACTGCGTGAGGAAAACGAAACTGCAAAGGTATTCCCTTAGAACGGACGGCAGTTTCTCGAAATCGGCGATCCGGAACGTGGTCGCTTCATCCAGAAAGTAGAAGAACGGCACTTTGTTCGCCAGCGTGAAACGCCGGGACGAAATGGAAAGCATGAGCGATATAACCGGGGAAATCAGGTTTTCGATCTGATAGGCGTTCGATACGACAACCAATTTCGGACATTCCGGATCTATCAGGTTAAAGTCGAAATCATTTCCGGAAAGGACATAACACACCTTTTTTTCGTTGGCGAGCGTGCTTAGACTGTTGGTAAGGCTGCTTAGATAGCTGCTTTGCGTCTTGGGGCTGTCCTTTGCGTCCAGGAATGCCCCGGCCAGTACCCGGCTCTGGTGCTTGCCCTCCAGGAACGACGTTATCCGGACAGTTCCGGCCGAACAAATGAAATTAACGATATGGGGTATCGTGCAAAACTGCGGATAATCGTTATAAAACCGGATCGAAACGCCCCTTAATATCCCCAACGCCCCGTTAAACCACTCGTCCCGTTTGCCGTCCTTTCCCTGGTAGGCGGTCAGCATATCATCCATTAGCTGCAAGAACAAGGTTTCATTCTTCACCACGGAAGGACGTATCGGATTTGTCCGGTGCGTCCGTTCCATATCCGTGAAACTGATCTGGAAGCACCCATAAGGGTAATTATGTTTTTTTACCAGGTGTACGGCTGTCCTTGCCAGATCGAAATCCTTGTAATTATAGACAAATCCGGCAAACCCGGCCTGTATATACTGGCTTAACAAGGGCTTTCCTATGCTTTTGGTCTTTCCGGAGTTCGCCCCACCATAGACCAGGAAATTATCGAACGGATCGGCAAAGGTTATTTTCCTCCCTCCCCCGGCCGACAGTTCAAAACGGTATTTCTGTCCTTTTTGCTGCTGTTTCCCGGAATTTGGAAGCAACAGCACAACAACGATGATCCCCACCAGGCAGGCGATCCCTATAATAATATACATCATCATATCATAACTCTTTAAACGGGTTTAGAAAACTGCCGATCTGTTTTATCAGCATCATTTTTATATTAGCCGGGTTCTGTATAAGGCTGACGGCCTTTTTCACGTTGCCTACAAGCATCCTTTCCGTCCGGAAGCTATCCCCCAGGATCTCGTTTATCAGCTTTTGTTTGGCCTTACCACCGATAAACCCGACCGTCTTGTCTGCGCTTCGGTGCGTTCCCCTTTCCCTTTCCCGGCCTCCGGTATCTTTGGCGTACCCGGTAAAGGCAAGCAAATCCCGGCGTTCCATAAAGAAAGAACTTTCCCCCTTGATGTAGGTATAGTTTCCGGCCTCGTCCCTTTCGATCGTATATCCCCTCTCCCTCATGGCCTTGTTTATCTGCCTTACCGTCCGGTATTCGGGATTTGCCAGGCACTCCCTAAGATCCTCGTTCCTGACTGCGTACCCATGCTTGTATCGGTCTATCAGATTGATCTCATTCTCGTATGCGTATTTCCGGATCGCCGAAATCGGCACATAGGTTTTCGTTTCCCTATCAAACAGTACATCATAAGACACCTCTTTAAGCTCTTTCCTGTATTTCACCGGATCGGGTTCAGGCATGGGCGTTTCCGCTTCGTTTTCCGTTTCTTCCGGATGTGCCTCGCTCCCCGGCGTTTCCTGCTGTGGCTGCTGCGCTTCCTCCTTTGTTTCCGGCTTTCCGGTCACGCTTTTATCCTCTTCCGGCTCGATCGGCACTTTCTGGTATGTCAGGAAAGAAATATTCTTGGCTTCCAGGCCGTTTTCCCGGTAGGCCACGCCCTCCTGCTTGTACTTGTACAGGTTAAACCGTTCGATAATGCCCTCCATGTGGCGGCTCTCCAGTTTCGGATCGGCGAATTTTTTCAGATCCTTGTGCCGTATGCTCACCCGTTCACCCTCCCGTGAAAAGGAATGTACCCCTTTCCGTACCTTATGCGTGTAGCCTTGTTCTTTCATGGCTACGACAATCTGGTTAGCGGACGTAAAACGGTAGTTCTCCAACAGGTTTTTAAGCTCCGGGTTCTTGATCTTCTTCAAGACGGCTTCGGCCGTCGGTTCGCTTTTCACCAGGTTTATTTGATGCTCGTATGCGAACTGCCGGACGGTGGCGAACGATACCGTCGTATGGTTTTGTTCATCATAAACCACTTTATAAGCGACCTCTTTCAAGGCCTTTTCCCCCTTCTGTGCTTCATCTTTTACATATGTCGAGAAACTTATATCCTTTACCTGCAAACCGTTCTCCCTGTACCCGGCCGGGTTCGCCTCGTACTTTGTCAAGTCGAAACGTTCCGTTATGCTTTTTAGCTGCTCGTCAGACAGAGGTTGTTCGAACGCTTTCAAGAGCCTGTGTTCAACCTGGAACACTTCACCCTCCCGTGAAAAGGAATGCACCCCCTTCCTTACCTGGTGCGTGTAACCTTGTTCCCTCATGGCTGCGACGATCTGGTTTGCCGCCGTAAACTGCTCGTCCTGCAATATCCTTTTAAGCTCCGGGTTCGTGATCTTCCCGATCTCGGCCGATACCTGCGGACGTACATAAGTTTCCCCCTCTTTGGCCTGGTAATCGAATTTCCGGTTAAAACATTCCTGTACCCTGACTTTCCAGCCCTCATGTGAAAAACCCCGTTTCACCGTCCCCCTGCCCTCCAGTTCCCAGGTGTTCCCGGCCGATTTAGCCCCCGGAGAAAGTTTCACTTTCCCGTCCAGGCTCTTGCGTGAAACGATTACGTGAACGTGTAAGTTCAGACCGGGTTTAGGCTCTCCGATCCTGGCGATCCCCTGTTTCACCTCTTCATCTTCCGGATGATAGGATCGTTCCGTTTCCACACGTGCGTAATACATGAGATCCTGGCCTCCCCTAATATTGTCCCGTCCGAAGTTCAAGGCGTATTCATCCATAGCCGAACGGGTGAACGCCTCCAGCTTTTGGAAAACCTCTTTTTTCTCCTGTGGTGTAAGTTCCTTAAAATCGTCCACTTTCCGGCCGATAAGGTGCATTTGTTCCGACTGCGACGGATTGAGCGAAAGCATGAAGAATTTAGCGTCGTTAGCCCCTAACGCCTTTTTGTTCCCGTCTATATCCATAATTACCCGTTCGGGTGAAATATCCTGCTCCGTATGGGAGAAAAAACGCTGTCCCTCCCCCGTTTCCTTTTCCAGATAACGCACCAGGTCGTGACAGCTTCCCGTATTTCCGCTTTTCACGTCCTCGGCCGGGTGTACTTTGGCAAACATAGGCTTATCTCTTTAGTTCGTCCTTTAACCTTTTCACCCACATATCCAGCGTATTACGGTCTATCTCATAAACCGTATCGTTGAATGTCGGTATCTTCTTCACCTCGTCGATACGCTCCACGATCTCCAGGATCTTGTGCGTATTGCATCCGACGGCCGGAGTTCCTTTCTCCTGCCGGGCTATTTCGAGATCCGTTTGCAGTTTCCCGGCCTTCTCCCGGTTTTCCCTGGCTTCCTGTTCCAGTTGCTTGGAACGCTCCAAAAGTTCCTGTACCTGTGAGATGTGCATATATTCGTCCGGATTGTCCCCCGGCGTTTTCACTTCCCCGACAAGCGACAAAAGGAGTTGTTCGATGTTTTTCAGCCTTACGTTAGTGGATTTCTCAATGCCCCGGACAACTTCGATCACCCGGCTTGCCTGCTCTTTGGCCGCAATGTTCGGCGGCATTACATTCGACTGCGGGGTGATCCCCGTTGTTTCAAAATAGAGTAACATTTCGGCCACGAACGCATCGTGCGATTTGTTTCCTTTCAGCATATCAAGCCTAAACCTTGTACTCTCCTTTATACGGATAGACGTATCTTTACTTGTTGTTGCCATAATTTCACGTATAGGGGTTTGCATACATAAATATCGGCTACAATATACTATAATTCAATGAATTATCAAAATAATGTATGCAATATGTATGCAATTCGCATACATATAAACAAGTAAACAGTTATATATCAGTGATTTAGAAAATCAGCATTGGACTAAGTCCAATGACTGCTTGCTCACTTTGGTAAACCGTCGTTCTCTCTCTCCTTGCTTCGCTCGTCGCTCCTGGAACGCTCCGCACGGCTTCGCTCCAATACATCAGACACCCAGCCCCCAAAATGCACATTACAAATGTACACCGCCCCCCAAAAAAGTGTACATTTGTAAAACGGCGGCAATCGTTCCGATCACCTTATATTTTACAACACAAAAACAAAATTTTACACATTTTAACGCGCGGAAAAATCGCACTAAAGAAACGCTTCGCTCATTTTTTCTCCGTTTCTCATTTTCCGTTTTCAAAATGCACATTTTCCAGCCGTTTTTGAAGCCTGTGATTCCCTAAGATTTTCCTTCTTTGTGAGAATAGTCTTTGTAGAGGTTCTTTGTAAGAAAGCGTTTTTTCATTTATAATTAACTGAAATACAAATCGTTATAAGTGAAAAGACACAACCTAAAATACTCATTTTACTAAAATCCGAAGGGGGAAAATACTTATTTTACTAAAATTACCCCCTCCAATAAATACCCATTTTACTAAAGGTTACAATAAAAAGTACTTGGTATTTTTTGGCGGTATCTTTTATTTCTTTAACTTTGTCCCGAACTCAAAAAAAAAAGCCTATGGCGACCAACGACATCACCCTCTATATTCCTCCTACGGAGGAAGAAGTAATGTTAATCCAGCCGAATAACGTAACATTCGGCCAGTACTCTGTGACCGAGTGGCAAGAAAACCTCCTGACGCTCATAAGCGACCAGATCCAGCAACACATGACCAGGGAAAAACAACTGCCTAAAGACCTCTTTAACCAGCCTGTCGTCGAGATCAAATGCGACGAAGCCGGGGGGAAGAACAACAAGAGCAAAGTTCTGAAAGAGGCTATCGCCATGATGCGGAAAAACTTTTCCTTTCGCTGGGTGCATCCCAATATCCACCAGACGGTGGAAACGTTCGGGGTGGTGATAACGACGGTACACAACATCAAAGGCACAAACCGGGTAGCCCTGACGCTCAACCCCTGGGCGATCCCTTTCCTGCTCTACTACGGTACGGGTGTCGGCGGTACAAGGTACGGGAAGAACATCGCCTTAACCCTCCGGGGCAATTACACCAAGCGGCTCTACAAGATCATTTGCAGCCAACGGGACAGACGGGAGTATTATTACTCGATCGACCAATTCTGCAAAGACCTGGAGATCCCGGCCTCCTACTCGAATGCACAGATCGACCAAAAGGTTTTAAGGCCTGCACAGACACGAATCAAGGAAAGCGAGGCCGATGTATGGTTCGATTACAAATTCATCTGCAAAACGCCTAAAAAGGGGCAAAAACCGAAAGCCGACACGATTATCCTGTTCATCCATGCGAGAAATCCCCAAGAACTGCGAGGCGACCAGCAACAACAATACTCGTTCGTTTACCGTTGGGTTTACGGTGCTTTAAGCTATCCGAGCGACAACACCCCGGTAAGGGCACTCGACAAGATCCTGGAAAGCGGACGGCTGAAAGACGTGTACGACCGTTGTGCATATTACGACGATAAGGTTTGCAGCGGTGAAATGAGTACAGCCCACGCACAAAATTCACTGGCAAAGATGCTGCGTGAGGATTTCGGTATCAAGGCCAGGGGGAAAAAGAAAGATCCCGACCTGTTTGGTTAAATCCGGAAGATTTTCTATATTTGTGTGCGGCCGGGGTGGTTCCCGTCCGTCTGGGGGCTGACGGCTATTGCACGTCAAGCCTTAAAAGTGGGGCGAATTGACGTATTACGACATCCCCACTTTTTCATATACCCCTATATTGTAATGCACATTACAATAATACTAAAATACTAAGATTAGTATAGACTTATCTTAGTATTTTAGTAAAACGAGTATGCTTGAAATCTGCCTCCGGCGGGGTTTTTACTGGGGGCTTCTGACCTTTGCACTGTTTCCTATTGTTCCGTAAAATCAGTGTCGCACAGTCCGCACCTTAACACCAGCCCGGATTTTCCCCACACGTTACAGCCGCACCCACAGGTGTATTTCTTCCGCTTTCCGCTTTTGCTCTCCCCCTCGTCCGGATCTTCCGGTTCTTCCGTTTCGTCCCCGTCGCTTCCGGCGATGCGGATCGGCCGGGTAGGTACGGCCGCCAAAGTCGGCTTGTACCTAAGCCGCAAGTTTTGCAGATCCTCCCGGCTTAGCGTATTGAAAACCTGCTCGAACTTCCCTCCCGGAATGATATAATGCGTAATGCTCTGGCCTGTCCTTTTGCCTCCGGCCTCCCCGGTGTCGGACGGCATCAGTCCGACCTGGATCATCTTGTCAGCCCATTGCGAATTATGATACCCTCCCCGGCTCGGCCTGCCGAAATCCTCCTGCCACAAATGGCACATTTCATGTACCAGGGTAGAATGCCAGTCCCGATCTTCCCGGTTCATAAAATCGGGGTTGATGCTGATCTCGTGAACGACCTTTTTTTCCTGCCCGTCCCCTCTCCAACGGTTGGCGGCGAAAAAGCCGAACGCCCCACCGTGACGGGACATATTCACGATACATTCCGAAAGCTCACCGTTAAAAATTGCGTCGTTGTAAAACTGATACAAGTCGTCCAACGTCTTAAACTGGATCGTCGTTATCATAAGCCTTTTGTTTTTCAATCTGAATGCAAAGATACGGATATTTTTGTAATGTACATTACAAAAATACTAAAATACTAATATTAGTATAACCGGATATAAAAGATACCCATTTTACTAAAATACTTGAATAAGTACACGTTACGTTTACAAAATACACTACTGTAATGCGCATTACAAAAATACTATTTTTAGTATTTACTAAAAAAAGCGCATCTATCCCAAAGATTATTCGAGAGATTTTTTTATCTTTCGGCCGAAGAATCCCGGAACGGAAATATTAAAAATATCCACGTTCCCAATAAACCATATACGCCCATGTTTCCAAATTACAAAGACTTTCAGATAGCTGTTTACTACACGCTGGGAAAAGCACTTCCCAAGCATATAGAGGAAGTGCAGACGGAGATCATCGAGAATTTCGATATAAAATACAATTCCCCCATGCTCGCACACCCGTTACTGCGTACCCCCATTTACGAGAAAATCATCCTCCGTATATTAGATACAATGGAAGATTTAAAAGAGATCCGCTTTTCCGACGACCGTACCCATGTCGTCCTTACCGGAAGGGGTAAACATCTCCTGGACGAGTACGAGAATGAAATGAATCAGAGGTTGCCTTTCATCATAAGCCGTAAAAAGTTCAAACGTCACACCCAAGAAGAGTTAGCTAAGGCATACCGGGAACTCAATGAATATCCCGATTAGTTTTTCTCCCAGGATTGAGCGTACGAACTAAAATACTAAAAGTAGTATCTACTATTTTTAGTAGATGTAGTATCAAACGAAACGTTTCTTTAAGGCGATGATCGGGTTTATCATCGTCTTGTACATTTCCAGGGGTTCACCCATAAGCTCGCACCGGATTAGGTGTATCAGCCTCTCGTCTTTCGGATCTGTCGGCTGCGGCTGGCAGTCCTTTCCCGTCCTGGTCTGATCCTCCAGTTCGGCCACTAAAATATACTGGAGCGTAAAGATGTCGGCCACGGTTTCCACCTCTCCGGCCACCTGTCGGTATAACTTCCGGTACTCCGGCCAACGTTCGGTATCATAGATATTCGCCTCGATATAGGCGTTTATCTGCGGAGTGGTGGCCGTCTGCTCGATTTCCACACCGGAAAGCCTGCGGATCACCTCTATTTTAAGTTTTTTCCCGGTAAACTTCTGTTTCGGCCTTAACCCGTATTGCGGCATTTCCCCCAGGGAGATAAACGGCTCTTTATCCCCCTTTCTCCGGTAAATGAAATATTCCGCTATCATCGTTCGGGGATATTCAAAACGTGATCCACTAACAGGGCTTTGTCCTCCGGATTTGCCTTTATCCAGAACAGCGACCAATTCAAGGCGTTTCCATACTCGTTAATACCGTTTTCCCGGACGGTCTGCCCGGCTGTCGGGGAAATCCCTTTCAGGCATGAAAGCGCATTATTATTGCCAAACATGGCATATCTGTTAAAGGCTTCCAACTCGAAAGGATAAATATCAAACCTTTTCTTTCCCTGGACGACCTGCGCAACAATCCGGCTATCATAGTCCGGATATTTGTCGGGTTCGACCTTAATCCCCAGGTTCTCCAGCAAAGCCCGGTTTATCCGATCGTCCGTCCCCAAATAAAACTGAAAGAAATCCCCGTCATACCCCCTGTATTTGCCTAAAAGATGCGCATACAGTTCCGCATCCACTTTTCCGTAAATACAACTCTTTATAAAATCCTCGTCGATACGGTTTCCTGCTATCGCATTGGAAACAACATCAATAATCTGTATAATCTTCGGTTTGTTCATATTACATTATTTTATCTACAAATATATATCTATCCAATCAAAAAACGCATTATCAGAGCTATGAAAGCGAAACGGAGTGTAGCGGCAAAGCGTTTTTTGGTTCTTTTTGGGGCGAGTGCCAAAAAGAACTCCCCCCGAAAGGCTGTCCCCCTTTCGGGGGATCTTCCTTGTATCATGCCACCTGTTCCGCTTCATCTGCTGCCGTTTCCTCGCTTTCTACGGAGATATTCAGTTTCCCGGCTATCATCTTGACAATTTTCATAGCGTCGGCCAGTACGTTTAAAATGAACTTGGGTTCTTCCCGGATCGCCTTTATCCAGCTTTTCAGATAAGCTGCGTTTTCAGTGCGTATATGTTCGGCTATCCCGAAAAACATTCCTGCCAGGGCTGCGGCGAACTCGGCCGTTAATTCCTCCTTGCCGTATTCCTCTGATCCGAACGGGTGCGCAAGATCCCGGTTCAATCGGGTGGGGTGTCCCGTGGAATGTCCCATTTCATGCAGAAGCGTTTCGTAAAAGCTCTGCATATCGACGAACTGCGAGCGAAGCGGCACTACGATATAATCGGCTAAAGGAGAATAGAAAGCCCTGTCGCCTTGCTGCTCCCGTATCGGGCAAAACCAGCTTTTCGTCTCCAGCATGGCATCTATTTCGGGGTGCGCCTCTCCGGTTGTCCCGTCGGGCTGCTCTGCCTGTCCCCCTCTGAACTTCTCCCTTAACGCTTCCCATTCTTCCGGCCTCACGTCCGAAAAATTGGTCTGATCCAGGTTAAAGACCGAGTAATATTTATAGGTCGGTATAACGTTGTATTCCTGTTGCTGCTCCCGGCTTAACGCCTTGTATTCCTCAAAGGTTATTTTCTTGCGTGTTTCCTTGTGGTACACGTAGAAAAGGAAGTAATAGACCGGAAACGATTTCGATCCTTTCAGCACGGAGATCCCGGCCTCTTTCGCCTGGTTGAATGTCATAAATACGGGTGTCTGGTACTGGAATTTCTCGCAAAGGAAAAGGAGTAAAAAGGCGTTGCCTCCGGTGTACCTGCGTCCTGTGAGGTTCTGCGGAAAGAAATTGCGTGTATTCGCCGCAATGGTGATCCAGGGCTTTTGCCAATTGTCCTCTACCTGCTGGATCTTCTCGATCATCAAATTTGCAAACTGTTGCGCTGCCTTGTCGAAATAATCAGTTTTCATAACTACGTCCCCCGTTCTTTATCCTGGTGGGTGAGCCAGTTCTAAAGGTTGTTATCTCTTTTTCTATACCTCTAAGATAGCACTTTTATTTGAGATACGCAAGTATTTAAACAACATTTAACTAACTATTTATCAGATAATTATATGAAAAAGTAGTATTTTAGTATATACTAAATTTAGTATTTACTACCTGATTTTTTCCGATAGTAAACTCCCCACCTCGCACCCTCTCCCCCCCCCAAAAAACCTTGCGGATGCCTAAGATTCCGATGTTTTTGTATCAAGACAACCTCATTTTGGTTTTTCGGGGCTGTCGGTGTGGTCGTCTTGCGTTTACCTTGAGTTCCGAGGGGTTTTTGTATGAGAACACCCCAAACGGTTTTTTCCATAGCACAAGTTTTTTAGGAAAAATACTACCTGGCTTTAGCCAGGCTGGAGATTTTTTCTAAAAGCCGCTTGCGGCTCAACTTGGGATATGGAAAAAGCCGTTTGACCTTTGCAGACAAAAACCCCGGTCAAGGTAAACGCAAGGCGGCCACACCGGAAAAACTAAAATACCTCTCTCCCCTGAAAGGGGGTTTAAAACCGGGTTCGACAATCGGCTACCGGAGTACCCGGATTGTGCCGATCAGTGAAAAGTCAGGCGGCTTTTATCCGGCTGGCTTCACCGAACGGCTCTATCCGGAAATAGCCTACCTTAATCGGGTGGGTGGGGGTATTCATGCGTTAGGGATTGCAGTGGAAAGCCCACAGCCTTTAGGCGAGGACTTGGAGGCGGAAAGCCCGACCGTTTACGGGAACGCCCAAATCCTCCAAAAGAAAAGCGTACTAATATACTAAAATACTAAAAGTAGTAAATACTACATTCCAGGGAACAAGCCTCTATTCTTTTTAAAATCAATCCAGAAAAGCCATAAAATCCTTGTATAAACGAGATATACTCCCTATATTTGCGTAGTAATCCCCTGTTGTCCCTGTCGCAAGACAAACTCCAGGGTTTTGTTTTTATATACTCCCCCCTATACGGTAGCGTATGGATCTTTTTCCTGAATCACCTTTTTAATCTTGAACAGCCGTTCTTTGGTTAGCGGCTTTATAGTTTCCGGATCCTCACCGTCGAATGTTTCCCCGAAGATCAGATCGTCCACCTCCAGGCCATGATTAAAATTCTCCCTGATACAGTCCCTTAGCAACCAAAGGTTTTTGAGGTTCACCCAATCGGCCGTTATGTTCCTGATCCTTCTAAACATGATTATCGCAGTACGAAAATAATGCCCCACATGATCGTAATCATGGCAAACCCGTTTATCCAGATAATAAACATCTATTTCCTGGTTTTCTTCATCCTCCGCGATCCGGCAAAGGCAGAACGGGATCTGCTCCAGTTTATCCCATTCGATATATTCCGTTGATTTCATATTGTCATTATTATAAATATCATTACTTGACCAGCGAGGCTATCACTTTGGCAAATTCGGAAATATCCCCCTCCACGCTGGCCTTTTCCAACGCTTTCATATATTCTTTTCTACGCTCCACCGGAACAACCGTCCAGTTATAGCCTCCAGACGCAAGCATGGCGTTCAAGACGAACCGTCCCATTCTCCCGTTCCCGTCCATATAGGGGTGAATATACACGAAAAAGAAGTGTCCCAGGACAGCCCTTACCGCCGGGTGCGGCTCATTCTTCAAGAGATCGAAAAGGACGGGCATAGCGTCCCTGACCGCTTTCGGGTTCAACGGGATATGTTGCGATCCCCGTATATAGACCTGCCCGGTACGATAACCCACAAGATCCTCCCTTTGCAAGATCCCCACCGTAACGAACGGCATCCACATCTGCATATACCAGAGGGGATGATCCGCCCTTACCGCTTCCCCTGCGTTCTTTCCTTTCAGTATATCGGAGATCGTCCCCCTGACAGCCTGGAACGCCTGGTAATACCCACGTGCCACCAGTGCGTTTTTATGCTCCTTATCTTCTTCCTCCGGCTTCCAGTTCCCGACACGCACTTTCTCGATCAGTTCCGGGGAAACCCTATATCCCTCGATCGAGAGAGAATGATAAGCGTCCTCCGAATACTTTTCATCGACGGATCTCAAATACCCCTCCACGTCATCAATCTTTCCAGGGGCTTCGGGAAACAGTTCTACAACCTTATCCCTCATGTTCTCCCACATCAGGCGCAAGCGTGTGACGTAAGGCGACACCTCATAAACAAGGGGCGTTCGTGGCTGATCCTCGAACGGATCTTCTTCTCTCACGTCATACCCGAACCCCCGCATCGTGGAAACGATGCTGTCGGCGATTTCGCTGTTCCCGATGTTCCGGAACGCCCCGGCTATTCTTCCGGCACGAAGCGAAGCCCCGTTTTTCGTCAGTACCTTTAATATATCGGCAGCGTCCCGTATCATGGCCAGGCAGGTGCGGGCTGCGATCTTCTCCACTTGGAAATATCTCGGCGTGGCATATACCAGGGCTTCGGCAAGCGGATAGAGATTAAGGCCGTATTCCGGCTCTTTATATACCTGATCCGGAATCTCGCTTTGAAACACCAAAAGCGAGGTATCATACATCAGCTTTTGCGTGTTGTTATGGCCTTTCGGCGACTTGATAACCACCTGCACGGGCACGGTCGTTTTCCCCGAATACAGATCCAGCGACTGGTCGGCCGTCAAACACCACCGTTCCCCCAGCCGGACGGCCGCATATTTCGCAATAAAATACCAGAATGAGGTGTACCAGACCGTCGTATCCCCCTCTGTTCCCGGCCTGGCCGCAATATACCAGCCTTTCATTACTTCCTGCAACCAGCCGTTATCCAACAGCCGGGTTAAATGCGTCCTCCCTATCTCGGCCGTCCCTTGTAGAACGACACAGCGGTCTTTCTCCTGGAGCTTTCTTAATTCCTCCAGTGAAGCCACCATTTTCTCCGCCATTGTTGCCATACTACCGTTTTTATTTAGATTCTGATTATTTTCGTGCAAATACTCGTTTTTAGACATGTGCAAATACTCGTTTTTAATTTCGCGCATTTACTCGTATTTGTTGCAAAAATACAATATTTGTTCCGATAATCAGCTATTAATGAAGTCTTTTTTTACTTGTTGTATCGTCGAAACGGCTTTTCCCGTGAGCTTCGCCACGTTCCGGATCGAGTAGCCTTTCTTTAACAAGGCGATCGCCTCCCGGTATTCCTCTTTCCTCTGCTCGGCCGTTTTCCGGCTTCCCGGCTTCCGTCCCAGCCTGCCCCCTTTCTGGATGTACAACTCCCGTCCGCTATTAAGGCGGTCGATGATCCCCTGGCGTTCGATTGCGGCCAGTTCCCCCAATAGGGTAGTAATCAGAGAGGACAAGGGGTTTACCGTCTTGTCCGACCGTAATGTTTCCAGGTTCAGGTTTTGGATATACACGCATATTTTATGCGTGTGCAGCGTATCGAGTGCCTTTAGGATCTCCAGGGTGGAACGCCCCAGGCGTGAGATCTCGGTCAACAACAACATATCCACCCGGTTCTGCGGATCTGTGCAGTATTCCAGGCAACGGCTTAAAACCGGGCGTTCGATATTGGCCTTTCGTCCGCTTATCTTTTCCTCAAAGACCGCTGTCACCTCGTACCCCCGTCCGGCTGCGAACCTCTCCAGATCGACAACCTGCCGTTCGGTCGATTGCCTGGCCGACTGCGAGCTTACACGTGAATAGATAACCACATTCATCCCTTTTGCTTTTGCTCTTCCTTATCTATTGTTTTAATCACCTTATCCACCTCTTTCAAGGACGGCATTATTTCCGGATCTATCCAAGAAAGAAATTTGCTAATTAACCTATACATTTCCCTTACATAAGAAAAATCACATTTTTTATTTACAAAGCAAATAGGCTCATTATGATTAATGCGATTCCTCAATTCACGAACTTGTGTGATAACATCATTGACTTGTTTCCGTCCATATCCGGAAGGCAGTTTCTTAAATATGGTACAAGGGACACCGGATAATAGTATATAATGATGAACCTCATAAAAACTGTTCCAGAAGCCCAAGGTCTGTTCCGCTATAACCCTCCCTGCTGTAATCCTCGCGCCACGATCGGAAATTTTCTTTTCAGCTTTTTGCACTTCCGTCAGCAAGTATCTATTGGTTACTTGCTTCTTTGTACGCTTATTCGTGTGCGTCAAGGAAGAAGCTACCATAAACCCGTTTTTCTGATTTATGATCCAGTTCCCGTCCGAAAAATGATGCGCCAGGGCATAATGTAACTGATTCCGCAAGATAACTTCAAAGGAAGAAAGTAGCGGATGAAAAGCCTGCGCTATCTTCATATTGGCAAAATAAAGCATTACCGCCTTATTTTTATCTCCACTTGTAGCCCGATAATACTTAGCCACACGTGAATTTGAATATAACCTAACTATTTTTTTATATTTCATTTTTTGGTATTTGGAATAAGATTACTATCTTTGCATTGTAATGCTTGGTAAAGCCTCTGTTATCAAAACACGTAACCAAGTTAAGGATATACCCGTTCATCAAGAACGGGTTTTTCTTTTTATCCTCTTAGCGTTAACAAATGTAGCAAAATGATTTTCAAGTTCTGATACGCCATTCGCCTTTTTTACCGAAAAAGCTGCGTTCTTACCTTTAATCCAATATTCTATTGGCAGAATAGCATAATTAGTAGTATATCTTTGTTTGCCGTCATTACCCACATGTTCCAAAATGGAACATATGCTATCTATATCAAGTTCAACACTTTTATAAACACTGTTCAAATGCTTGGTAATATTGGCATAGTATGATTTTTCTTTGTTGTTCATTTCTTATTAGCTTGTTCAGTCACAAAGATAATGAAATAATTCTTTGATTAATTCCGGCACAGAAACAAAACGTACCGAAAGGTGGAAACCGGATTTATTTCGGTACGCTTCCCCGATCGGCACAAAAAACACGCAAAAAGCGAAAAATACTACTTTTAGTATTTTAGTATATTAGTATTTTGACTATATTTGCGGACATGACAATCATTTAAAAAACTGAATTTATGAGCAAAGCAAAAGTAATCTCCGTATTGAATCACAAGGGGGGAGTAGGAAAGACCACTACCACGATCAACCTGGGCGGTGCGTTACATCAAAAAGGGTACAAGGTTCTTTTGATCGACCTTGACGGGCAGGCCAACCTGACCGAATCGCTGGGCTTCTCTGCGGAGCTTCCCCAAACGATCTACGGTGCGATGAAAGGCGAATACGACCTGCCGATCTACGAGCATAAGGACGGCCTTAGCGTCGTTCCCTCCTGCCTGGATCTCTCGGCCGTTGAAACGGAGTTAATCAACGAGGCCGGACGGGAGCTTATCTTAGCCCACCTTATCAAAGGCCAAAAGGAGAAATTCGATTATATCCTGATCGACTGTCCTCCCTCGCTGTCGCTGCTCACGCTTAACGCACTGACGGCCTCGGATCGGTTGATTATCCCGGTTCAGGCTCAATTCCTGGCAATGCGTGGAATGGCCAAACTTATGCAGGTAGTCCACAAGGTGCAGCAACGTTTGAACTCGGATCTTTCGATCGCCGGGGTCCTGATAACCCAGTACGACGGAAGAAAGAACCTGAACAAGAGCGTTTCGGAACTGGTACAGGAAACATTCCAGGGCAAAGTGTTCAGCACCCATATACGCAACTCCATTGCGCTGGCCGAAGCCCCGACACAAGGGCAGGATATTTTTCACTATGCCCCAAAATCTGCCGGGGCAGAGGACTACGAGGGTGTATGTAACGAACTGCTAACAGAAATAAAGTAACCATATGGCAAAGAAGAACGATTTAAAAAACAGTATGTCGGCCGGGCTGACCGGGGGCTTAGACAGCCTGATCCAATCCACGGCCGGGCAAAAAGAGGCTCAAAAGCCGAAGAAGGTGAAAACCGTGCATTGTAATTTTGTCATGGACGAAACCTATCACCAGAACTTAAAGCTGATCGCGATCCGCAAAGGCAATTCGCTAAAATCGGTATTGCAAGAGGCTATATCTGACTACTTGGATAAAAACAGTTCCCTGCTATAACAGCGTATCGGGAATATACAGGGCAAACACTCCACAAAAGAAATTCTCCAGGAAAAAGGTACGCAAAAAGCACCCCTACACATCAAAAAGTATATTGAAAATGCGATTCCCTATAAAGAACCCGTTGGCGGGATTAATCTTGCGTATGTTTAACCTGCCAACGGGTACGATATTAATAAACGTTTGGTTTAAGGTTTAACGTTTACGTCGCTATTTGCTGCTTCAACCCAGTCTGTTGTCTCTGCATCAAACTGGATCGGATTCAACACAGCCTCTCCCTGATCAGTATAACCACCACCGAAAATCAACGTGTAGATATGACGCTTGCCCGCTCCCCATGTATCTCCGAACGGAACATAAATTGTTTTGTATTCACTTGCTGAACCCAACAGATAAACTCCGGACTGCCGGATTTTGCAGGTGATCTCCAGATAACATTGCTTCGCATTATCGGCCTCCAACTTGCTTTTGTTGGGTGCGGAAACAGTCCAAGCAGTCAGCGTCTGTGGTATATTCAGCATAGGAGTATTTGTGGAAATATCGGTAGCTGCGGTATTGCTATTGACCGTGATGTTTGCGTTTTTCACTACGGTAAATGCGTGTGGAAATGCTAAATCAGGCGAACTCCAACTTCCCGTTCCATCGGCTGTCGCAGGCAATGTGAAGACGCCGGCAAATTTGATATTATGAATCTTGATCTCCTTGATGTCCACCTGCATGTTATCGTATTGGGTCTTTGCTTTGAATACGACCTGAGACAGAATATGTTTGAAGTTAAATTTCACTACTCCGTTGTTTGTGGCTTTTGTCTGGCCTTTGGCTATGGCATACATCACGTCGTAGTTTGCATGAGTACCGGCTCCATACTCATCAATGCAGGTATAACTTATCTTTTGGACAGTCCCGGAGGCTTCCCACATATAAAACGTCAACATGTCGTCACTAACCGTTCCGGGATTGAACGCGTAAAAGTCCAAAGCCTCGGAAGGCCAATAACGAAGGTCGTTCGCATCGTCATAATCCCACTTACCATCTTTGTACACGATCTTCACTCCGTCATGTTCAAAATCCGTGTCGACCTTTCCCATGAAGGCAGTACCATCCGCCGTAAAAGCGAACACGTCGAAATCGGTGCTCGTCAAGTTGGAGGGGGTAGTAGGGGTAGCCCTCGTTTCCGCCGCATTACTTAACACGTTAAAACCAATCGCATTCCGCGAGGAGGTTTCCACATTCGCAATCTCCTCGTCTGAGCAACCCATGAGTAGCGCTCCAAAGATTGCCCAAAGCATTACTGTACTTTTTTTCATAAATAAAAACAAATCAAATTGATACATATAATTAATAAACTCAATTACTTAATAGTTGACATAGCGTTTACCCGGCATCCAATCCGCACTGAAAACTCAAATATCCGTTTACAACACTATATCCACATTCACATCATCCCAATCATCAACGTCCACATCAAATCCCGGACCGCCATTTCCCGGCTCGGATGGTACCTCATAATCAAAATTCAACACCAGATGCACATCACCGATATGCCCCGCTACCGGGACATCATGCACTTGGTCGCTCACGTCCTGTTCCAATACAGACATGCTGCCGGAACGGTTCTTGAGATACAGCCGGAAAACATTGGGCTCTCCTTCAAGTGCGGAATGTCCAAACGTATAGAATCCGCCTATAATCTGATTCCGTGAAACCATTCCATCAAAGAGCAGGCTCTCCGAAAGACCGGCGGGCAAACTGTCGCCGGACATGTTAAGCGAGCCGGACATGCCGGAAAGAGCGGCCCGCAAATCCGCCACCCTATCCAGTCCCCGAAGACCGTTCACCTCATACGTGTAGTGACATACCATGTTTACGGGAGTTAGCCGTACTATCTTCGCGCTTCCTCCCGGAATGTCCTTGAGGATAACTCCGTCTATATGGTCGCCACACAGCCAGGGTGGGGTGACAGCCATTGTCCGGTTATCCGGCGACTGAACATCACGCGTATCGGCAGTAAAAAGCGTGTAACTGCCGTTTCCTTTCCAAACCATCCCGTCGGTATCGTAGTTGAAGCAAATTACCCGGTAATCATTCTCGGGGAGCTCCACTTCCCCCCCCTCTCCTCCGGGGAAATCAAATATCCACGTGTTGCTTTCATCATCGGTCGGATAAAATACGACCCTCATGCCTTCAGGCTTGTCATGATTGGAAATCTTGGTCCAGTCGAATATTACCCGCACCGTGGCAAAGTGCGGATGATCGTAACATAAATCCTTATGCTCACAAGCCGTCAGTCCCATCCATAAAAATATGAACACCAGACAAAAGCGTATCCGTATCACTGCCTGCCTCCTTTCTTCTCGTTGTAGTTGCCACGGCCGATCAACCACACCAAAGAGATACCCGCCTTGGTCGGGCCGAACCAGCGGCGTTTTTTAGTGGTCTGCCATACATAGTGACCGTCCAAAGGGATGTACTCCTTGTACGATCCTCCAAGGTAGCCGATTCCCAACGTGAAATCCACATTGAACCGATGTCCCACAGGTAACGAGTAGCCGTAAGCCACGCCTCCCCCGTAACTCCATTTATCCCCCAAGTAACCTTTCCCACCCAATTCGAAATCATAGGTGACGATCTGCCCGTACAATCCGACATGATGCCCGGAAAACGGTTTTTCCACCGCTCTCCGACCGAACCAGCGGCGCAACTCCACATCTCCCCCATAGATACGCCAATAATTATGCTTCCGATCACTTTTCCACCAGGCATACATCCAATTCCCGGCCACAGACCAGTTCTTCCCCAAACAGAACTCAACCCCGATGTCAGGTATCAAAACAGCGTCATAAAGCAAGTTTGTTTTCACCGCCATGCAAAACGGCCGTTTCTTTACCGGAGCTATGACGGTAACGGTATCACGGATGCACAACGTATCACGTGTATGTATATATACCGTATCTCTGACGGGATTTATCGGATCACTATCATAGCATATTTTCACCATCGACGAACGAAGTTTCGGAAAATGGAATTTATACAAATATGAGTATGGCCTCCCCCCTTTCAGTCTTTTCAGTTCTCCCCCCAAATAAGGGCTGTCCTGGTTTTCCAAACGGACGATCTTCTCCAACAAACGAAGGACATCCTCCCTCTCCGGAACATTCACATCCGCTCTCACCATCGTTATAAGTCCGTTCCAGTCACTTCCCGAAAAATGAAAATCCATCTCCAATACCGGAATCTTTATATAAGGTGATATATACCGCCACAAAACCTCTGCTCGTTTTTCAGACAGCCTTCCATTCAACAGCCCCCCTCCTTCCGGGGAAGCTCCTCCTATTATTTGAATTTTCCTGATAAGACGGACGGAGTCGTTCAATGCGGAACAGATTTTAGCAAACCGCTCCATCTCGTTCCCATTGTCAAGTAAACATGTATCTATATTTACCTTTCCTTGATGAAAATAGATCCTTACCGAATCACGCTTCTCCTGAGCGGATATTTCTCCGCTTATACTCAACACGAGCACGAACAATACACATTTAATATAAAAAAACATCTTTTCGTCATTTAATCATTTGTTAATATGACAATCCAAACCCAGGCTTTTACACCCCTTGAATTTCGACCGCAAAATACACACCTATAAACCAACCTCCAAAGCAAAAAACAAGTATTTTAAACTTATAAATACTTAAAAAGACAACCACACAACAACTACAACACTTACCACAGCAGCCAATCATGCTTACACAACAATTAAAAACACTTAACATCATAAAGAAAAGTACTTAAACATACAAAAAACAGTTATTTTTGCAGGAAACATTATACTTAATAACACTTAAAACAATAAAACACATGAAATTCAGCACAAAAGCCGCTACTTTTCTAAGTTCAATAAAAACTCAAACTTACGACAAAAAAGAAAGCGAAATGATAATAACGTATCAACAAAAACGTGTCTTTCATCTATCCCTGCTCATGCTGGCCTTATGCGCACCCATATACATATATTCAGTTCCATTTCCCAATGAACAGTTTTATTATATTAACAGCGTATTATTCCTGTTTATCATTATGTGCACTCTCGCTTATTTAAAAAAGAGAGTAAATCTGACCACGACCTTTTCCATTATACTGATAGCCATACATATCGAGATTTTTATCGAGATAATTTATTGCTCAATATGTAGCGGATATGAATATAGTTATCAAAGAGCATTGATAATGAGTAACATTACTATCTCTCTCTTATTTACCATGCTTTCCATCTGTGCCTATATGAGTAATATCTCCATCCTATTGTCCTCCCTTACCATAGCTTCCTATACAATCTGCACACTTATCACCGACGAACCGTTCCTATACAGTTATCTGCCTTTGATCATCATCATATACACCATGATCCCCTTATTAGGAAGATCCTTACACAGTAATATCAGCAGCTTGCTAAAAAGTAGCAACTTGCTAAAAGAGGAAGAGGAAATGCTTTTGAAACGTCTCCAAATGAAAAAGGAAGAACTATTCGCGTTCGCCGAGTTGTTAAGCGAGAATAACCCGGAAGAAAAGACAAGCTCCCTGTTAAACATAATAGGGGAACAATCCAAAGAAAATCTTTTTACAGCCCTTGCCGCATACCAGAAAAAGGAAAAAAGTAAACTTGATACAATCAGGAGAATATATCCCAATTTATCCCCGTCCGAATTAAACATCTGCCGTTTAATACTGCAAGACAAGACCGTCAGCCAAATATGCGAATTATTACATCGGAGTAGCGGAAACATAACCAGCCAACGAGCGAACATACGTGCCAAACTCGGACTGAAAAAAAGCGACAATTTAAAAGAAGCATTACAAGAACGCATGAGGCTGTATGAAGAAGAACACCACCGGCAAGAGGAGTTTTCAGCCATGCGTTAGGGATTGCAGAGTAAAGCCCACAGCCTTTAGGCGAGGACTTGAAACGTAAAGCCCGACCGTCCCACGGGAACGCCCAAAAGAAAAAGAATCCCCCGAACATTCATCCGGGGGACATTCAGGCCGTCACGTCAATTATAATACAGATTAAGATCATCCGTACTTATCTCCTTCCCGTCCCGGAAAACAAGGCTCTTTTTCTCGATCTCCTTTCCGTTTTTGTAAACGGTCACTACCCACTGCATCGGCTCGTTCACAACGCCGTCCTCTCCGTCCACGACACCACCGGAAACGGCAAACTCGATCGCCTTTCCCGTCGTGCTTAACGTCACCTTTTCGACGGCCAGTTCTTCATCGCTTAGAATCACCGGGCTTGCGAGGCTTTCCCCCGTCGCCCCGTCTTTCAACTGCGTACCGTTGGCGACTACCACGACCGACTTAATGAAGCTGCGGAAATCTCCCGACTGCTCGATCGTTACCTCATACATCGCCCCTTTTCCTCCCGGTTCGTCGTCGTCCTTGCTGCAACCGACGAAACACAATGCCATGCACACGCATACGGCTGACAAATACAAATACTTTCTCATACCTTCAATTATTTAAGTTTATAAATAGATCACGCACCCCAGGCCGACATGGTTGTTATTCCGGAGAATGGAGTTAAACAACATTTCAAACCTGTATTCGGCAAAAAGAGCCACTTTCGGGCTTAGCAACATTTCCGGCCTTATCCCGACCTCGTACCCATACACGAAAGCCTTGCTTTTCTCCAGGTACACAAGATCGCTTTTCGCCTTGGCTTTCTGGTAGCCGATCGTCCCGGCTGCGATCCCCAGGAGCGAGAATTTCCGTCCTTTCAGGGCGTAATAGGCCAGCTCCGGGCCGACCGTCACGGTGTTTGCCTTTACCAGATCCCGGTTTAGATTCCGGTAATTAAGGTTTGCCCCCACCTTGAAAGCCTTGTACACCTTTCCAAAACCGAACGTCCCCTGCACCTGACTTTCATCCACGATATAGCCCAGCTTCACGTTCATATACTGGCTTCCGATATATTGTGCCCTGCACACGGCCACCAGGCACAAAAAGAGCGATAATACGGCAATTTTTCTCATAACCTCATTGATTTACTTGTATCGTTACATTCTCTTTCACTGGCAGACCGTAACGGCTTGAAACGGTAAACTCGATCACCGCCTGCCCGGTCGCATCCGGCCGGAACGTCACCAGGTTGTTTTTTTCCAGTGCCACGCCCTCGCCCCTTGTCGCATCATACCCGGAAATATACACCCGGCCGCTTCCCTTTACGAACCTGGCCGACGCTTTCACCCCGTAAAGTTCCGTATCAAGCTGCAAATAAAATTCCGCTTCCTCCGATACCAGCATAAGATCCGGCACGTTCTGGAAACGTATGTTTATCTCCGGGCTGGAAACTTTCAGTTTGATGCTGTCGGATCGTGTCACAAGTTCGCTGGCTACCCCCATGACGATATACGCCTCTCCCTCGGTTGCCGGGATAAAATCGAAATCCAGCCGATTGTTTGCCTTGAAATCATATTCAAACGTTTCTCCGGGGCTGTATTCGTTGTTATCCACCAGGATAACGCCGTCCCCGTCCCTGACCTCAAAGCGTGTCAATATCTGATCCCCGTTGTCCGGATCGAGATCCGAGATCGTAAGGGTGCAATTAATGGGCTTCCCCACTACGGCCGTATTGCCGTCTATACTTTTCAGCGTCACGGAAAAATCCCGGCTGACAAGTTTCAGTTCGTCGTCGCAAGACGACAAAAAGACCAAAGCGCACAAGGCGGTAACTAATTTTCTCATACGATTTATTTTATTTGTTCACGATAATACGGTCAAACAGAGCGTTCAGATCCACCCCTTTGCTCCTTAGAAAAGCGATGTATTTCACCACCACGGGGGCGGTTTCCGACTGCTCGATGTTGCAAAGCTGCTGGCGGCTGATCCCCATTTCCTCGGCAACGCTTTTCGCCGTCAGGCTTAGCCTGATCCTTTCTACTTTCAATTCATTACTTAGTTCCATAAATGAAATTTAAAGGGTTTATTCTCTTTTGGTTTTTTATCACCTCATAATGCAAATGATTCCCGGTACTTATCCCGGTGCTTCCCACGAACCCGATCACGTCCCCCTTTTCCACCTTCGCACCTTTCCGGGTGTAAATGAGTGTCAGATGTGCGTATCTGGTCTGAAATCCGAAACGGTGCGTAACGACTACCGTTTTCCCATATCCGGGCGTTTCACCTGCGAACGTCACCGTCCCACTGGCTGCGGCGTGTACGGTAGCCGCATACACCGCCGCCATATCCAGGCCTGCGTGAAACTGCCTTTCACCGCTTATCGGATGCGTCCGGTAGCCGTAACGGTCGGAGATCCGGTATTTCTCTTTCAGGGGTGCGACAGAGGGGACGAAACGGTAAATATCCCCGTCCTTTTGGACGATCCCCCACACCGGGGCGATGTCCCCGTAATCCCCTGCGGTCTGCAACACCTCCACGATCAGCGAACGTTTGTCCTGCGCCCCCACCCGGCCGACAGGGATCAGCGCAAGGATCGCAAGGCTAAATATCCTCCACATTCACGATGTCGCTGTTCTCCAGGTCAAAAAGAACGTGACGGCCTCCGTTCTTCTCGTTGATCTCGATACGGAAAACTTTCTCGTCCGGAATGGTGAACTTATCGAAAGCGATCACGTATTTCATCCGGCCGTTCCCCTCTATCCTGGGCGAATAATTCTCCGAGAACAAAGCCTGCTGATCCACTTCCTGGGATGCGGTCAGCTTGGCCGTTTTCTTGTCGATGATGTAATACCGGATATAATCTATATCATAAGGCAGTTTGCTTTTGTTCTCGATCTCAAAGGTAAACAGGAGCAAGTTATCATATATATGCAGGTTGTTCACGGAGAAAACGATCTTGTTGCGAACGATCCCCTTGTTGAATATCCCCCTTTTTGCGTTATATACCCGGCTCATGACCTGATCCCTTTCCCCGGCCGGGATAATGTTGTCGGTCAGGATCACGTTCGCCTTTTTCTCCGGCCGTTTCTCCCCTATCTCATAGACGAACGCCTCCGGCTGCTGCCGATAATCCACGTTGAACGTGTAGAACTTCCCCCCTTCGGTCGCCAGCGACACGTTTGTCTGCCTGGGAAATTCCTCCACCTTTCCCGTGGCTGCGATCATTCGCACGATATTCTCGGTATTCTCGGCCTTGCTTACCTGTATGCAGGTATCGCCGTAATCTATATAAATCACCTTTTCCGGTGCGATCAGGTGCGTTTGCGACACCTCATTCAGATAGATAGTGTCCGGCCGTATGCTCGACATATCGGGCAGGAAATAGTTCGTATGCTCCAGGCTGTCGGCATAGGTCACGTTAAACGAATAGAAAAAACCTCCCTCGGTCGCCACGCTGACGGTCGTCTGCTTGCTGAAACTTTTCCGGTTGGCCTTTATGCGCAAGATATTAGGCACGCTCTCCGGGTTATCGACGGCCACGAAGTCCGTAACGGCCTGGTTATACTTCACGGCCGAGGGGAATACAAGATGTATCGTCTTGGAATAATTCACTGCGATAGGCAGGCTTTCCACCGGGCGGATCTGCGCCCCGGCCGAGGAAACGGCCAACGCCAGGATAAAAGAACAAATAGCTTTCATTTCAGATATAGTTTATAGTTCGACTTCACGGTGACAACGACCTGGTTGTTCTTCTTCCGGAACACGCTCTTTGCCGCATTGCTCACCGCATTAACCCCCGTACTTAGAACGTCCGTCCCGTAAGAGGTAACGTTCATATCGCTAACCACCTCGTCGGCCGCCTCCTTTGTCGCTTCCGCCTTGATGTTCAAGGGCACATATATACCGGGCAGTCCGTCCCTGTCGTACACGGTCTTTTGCATCTCATAGATGCTGTTCCCGATCCGGACGGATTCAACCGTTATATTGATCCTGTCCTGTGCGAGCTTCACCACCCCGAAAACGGCCGTCCCCTTGTTAATCACCATGCCGCCGGGCAGTTGCATTTCTTGGAGCGTGACAAGTTTTATCACGCTCCCGTTCGTGATCTTCTGATCGCCCGACACAATGGCCTCTATCGTGTTTCCCTTGTTCTCCGGTTCTTCCCCCGAAAAGAAACGTCCTACTGTCCTTTCAGGCTCTTCCTTCTTCGGCGTTTCCTTTTTCGGCCGGGCTTTCGCCGTTCTCCGTTTCATGGCTGCGGCCGCTTTCAGACTGTCGGCTCTCTGGTTCTGCCTTAACTGTTCCTGCAAGGCTATCACTTCCGGATCTTCCCGGTACATAGCTCCCGAACGTTCCCGGTACACTTCATCGGTAAAATTCTCGTACTCCGGCCGTCCGTCCGTATTCATCATATCGTCCAGGGTAAAATCGCTTTGCTGCTGTGCCCTAAGCGAAGTGTTCACGCTCCCGTCCTCTTCCCGGTTGTCCCCTTTCCCGGTCAGTGCCAGCGTAACGGCCAGCACCACCAGCACGAAGATCCCCAGGGATGCGAACAGGATTATTTTTGTTTTCGTGGCCTTATCCATAGTGTTACTTTTTTTCAGGTTCTTGTTCTATCCGGACAATCTGCTGTATAAACTGGTTAAAGAAAAATCCCGTCACGTTCTCCGGAAATTGCGGCGTGGTTCTCACGATCTCCCCTTTCGTCCTGATAAGAAACCTTAGCTTCTGCCCCGAAACGCCGTAAATCGTCAGGGTGGAAGTGAAAGCCACCTTGTACGGCTCATTGTCCCCGGCGATCGTCTGGATGCTGTCTATCTCGCATTTATAGACCGCCCCGTTCTGCACCGCATCAAAATAGGCCTTATCATTATAATACTTTGAGAACACGGCATTCAGATCGTTCTTATTGACATAAAAAGCGGCGTGCGCCTGATTTTTTTTCAGGTTCAGGCGATCGAAGCTGTTAGCGTACCCGGTCGCCTCGGCGCACGTCTTTTTCACCAGGGCAAGAAACAGAGCCTCGCTATCCTCGGCGTGCGTTTTCAGGTACTCGCCGGATCGCTCCACCACGACCACCTTATCCAGTGCCGTAAAATTCACCACCAGTCCCCAGGCCAGCACCAGGACAACCACCACCAGGGCAAAGCCCAGGCACAATTTTAAGTTTACCGCTCCTTTGCGCTTGGCCTCGGCCAGTGTATCAAAATCTTTCAGTATATCGTCTTTATTCATAAGATCAGGATTTAAAACAGTTCACGACAAAATTTCACGCTTTTGGCAAACAGGAAAAGTTTGAACACGAAAGCGAAAAGAAGTCCCAGCATGGTATATTTGTTCTGTCCGCACATGTGCATGATATTCTCCGCAATGATAGACCCCAGGGCGTTGGCTATCAGGAACGCCGGGATCGTCATGTAACAGACAAACAGGTTTTTCAGGTATGCGTGCGTATAATGCCTCGTTTTCTCGTCCATGTAGAGTATTACGGCTATCGGCGTGACGATCTCCAGGAGTATAAGATACAGATACCGGGCTGACGCAAAGAAGAAAAATATATATTTCGTTGCGTACAGGAGTATCGTATAAGCCGCAATATTGAACGGCAGCATGATAACCTCCTGAATCTGCTGCCCTACCCAGTTATGCCGCCTTTGCACGTCCTCGATATAGTCCTTTGTAAAGGTTACGATCGCCTCGTCAATGCTTAGATCCACGTCCTCCTGATAATGGCTTATCAATTCGTTCTGAAGATTTCCAAGTGCCGTTTCCACGATCGTAAAGGCGAACGGTGCGACCATGATAATGGCGAACACATAAATATAGATATAGAACAGTTTGAAGAACTGTTTCATATCGACGGGCTTGTCCCCCTCGCTAAAGGCCTCTTTCCAGGCCGTCACGAACTTTTGTATCACGATGATAACGGCGATAAAGGAACAAAGGGCGATGATCCCCTGGCTGACGCCGTTCATCTTGACGGCCTCGTATGCGCTAATCACATTGTCGATCACTTCCATAGGCTCACTTCTTGGCTGTTGATTTCAGGGCTGCGATCCGTTTTATAGCGTCATTGACCGTATTAAACCTCGCTCTCTCGTCGAGCATCTTGTCCCGGTTCTCTTTCAGCTTGTTATCCAGATCCACGATAATTTTTATCCTCTCCCCGTCGGTCATGCTCACCGAGGGCGATATGATCGTCCGGATCAGGTCAAAGGAAAGCACGCTTTCCTCCATGATCTTGTTCAGCACGTTCGTATATTCCCCGTATGCCTCCTGTCCGGTAAACACGTCCGACCGGGTGCACTCTTTCGCCGCCAGTTCCAACATTTCCCCCTGCATGGAAAGCACCTGCAACACCATTTTAGAGTTTTTGATAACCCCGTTCACCTGCCGGTACAGATCCAGGCTCTTAGTCAGTATGTCCCTGGATTCCCCCAGCACTTGAAACTGTTCGTATGCCTGTTTAAGTTCTTTCGCCCAGGTTATCTGCGATAGCTGCGTCAAGGCCGGATCGGACACCACCCACTGGCCGAACGCCGTACAGTAAAAGCACATCATCACAAGCAAACTACATAGACATTTCCGTTTCATAACTTTTCTGTTTTAATTGTTTATACTTCTCTATGGCCGTTTCCATGCTTCCGGCCTCCTTGTAAATCTCCTGCAATTTGTTCCATTTCTCGCCGTCGGTCTGGAATGCAAGCAATTTTTCCGGTGAAAGCTCCAGGCGTACCACCGTTGCATAACTATCCATAAACCGGATGAATATCTCCGAATACGGCCGTACCCCTGAAAAGTCGTTACGGATCGACTTCATCAGGTTTACGTGGCTCCGGTTCTTGATATGGAACGCCTCTACCGTCTGGTCGTAAACGATCTCGTTGGCCGGAAGCACGTATAAGAGTTGCGTATTGGCGATAATGCCTTTCGTGTACTCGTTATCGGGAAGCTGCGCCAATGACTGGACGATCGTACCCACCGCCCCGTTTTCCTTGCGGAGTTTCTGGTAACAGAACGCCACCGTCGAATGTATGTCCGCACCTGAAAAGGTGTCCTTTATAGACTGGCTTTCTGCGTACTCGTCAAAGATCAGCATCCCCCTGACGGAACGATCCGAAAGGATCTTGTTCTCTATCGTATCGAAAAGGATTGTCATAATGACGGAAATCAGGAACGGATCTTTCTTTATCTTCGTCAGCTCAAAGACGATAAAATCCCGGTTCTGCATATCGTTCTCCAGTGGGGACGGCTTGCACACGTTCTCATAAAATCCCCCCGGCATAAATTCCGAACACACGTGCAGGAAGCTGTCTATATCGAAGTATTCCGGCAGGATATTCAAACGCTCATACAGTTTTTTCCCCTCTCTTTGGACGTACCTGTAAAAGTCCGGGAAACAATGGCCGTCGGGAATATCCTCGTAATAACGGCAAATGATCTTTGTCAGCGAAACAACTTGTTTCGTGTCCTCCATGATCGCCTTAGACCGCCAGAATTTAAGCACCAGGTTTACAAGCGTCTTTATCTTCTCGTTGTCCGGCTGCTTCCCGGCCGTATAGAACGGATTGATCCCCAACGGGCTGCTGCCGTCATAATCAATATGCAGCGACCTGTCCGGGTACAACTGCGAAAGCTGGTAAAAGCTCTTTCCGAACTCGACGACGATCTGTTTATAATTCTGCTCGATGTTCTGCTGGATGATGTTCAACGACGTAACCGACTTTCCCCCACCCGTCGATGCGACGATAATCATGTTACGTGCCGGAATGCGTTTCTTATCTGCGTCCCAAACGTCCTTTCGAATCGGTGTTTGATACAGCCGTTCGTTAAACAAGATCCCCTCCTTGTCGCTGCGGAACGTAGAGTAATTGATCCCCATGCAGAGCGACGAATGCAGATCCGAAAGAAACAGGTAGTCCGGATTCAGGTTGTTTTCCCGGCCGATGATCGAGCCTATAAAGATATTATAAAGCCCCTCGTAACTTGGAATGTAATATTTAAACCCGGCGTTCGTGAAAATCATTTTTACCTGTTCCGTCTGTCGGTTCAGGATCGTTTCGTCATCCTCCAACAGCAACACGTTCAGGTGCGTTTTGCAAAGCACGTTTTCCTCGTTGATGATCTCCTGCTCATACGAGGCCAGGCCGTCATAACGGCTTTTTATGGCCTTGTCAAACTCCCGGTAACGGCCGAACAGCTTCACCCTCTCGGCCAGTTCCTCCCGGTAGCTTCCCCCGGCGAATTTCCATATCTGGTTTACCACATGGGAACAGGGCACATGAACGCCGATCCTTTCCAGCATCGACATATAAAGCTGGCTGTTTGCCTCCTGCAAAGTGCTGTCCGTAACATATACTTTCATCCTGTCGGGCAGATACCTTTCATCACAAACGGCAAAGAATATCCCTTTCTTCTGCCCGATCCTTATCATATCGGAACACTGTATATCCCTTAGTCCCTCGTCGTCATGGAAACCGTTCACGTACCGGAAAAGGTGCTGTTTCACCTCGGCCACGTTCAACGGCCGGATCTGCGTGCCACGGATATTCCGGATAATGGAAACTGCACTCTCCACCGATTCCAGAAACTCGGCCAGCCTGTCCCGGTCTGCCTTCGCCAGTTTCTCGCTATACGCCAACGGGTTGGCCTGGTACGCTTTTTCAAGGCTTTGCAGTCCCGAAAGCGTAAAGGACAATATGCAGAAGTGATGCAGGTATTCCCGTCCGTCGAAATACTTCCTTTCGGCCGTCTGTATATAGCCCTCCCCCTCGATCACATATTCCGGCTTGAATTTCCTGCGTAAAAACACGTCCTGCTTATGTATAAACCCGGTTCGGACATACTGGAAAGCCCGGAATAACTCGTTATGCCTTTCCTCCAGATCCGAGCGATCCAGCGAATAGGCCTCCGGCAATTCCAACAGGTAGGAAACGGATATTTCGCCGGATTTGGTAAGTATGGAAGATCCTACCGTATCCAAGATACAGTACGCTTGCGCTGCCGATATTTTCATAAAAAGAGTGTTTACAGGCTGTTTAACAGATCCTTATTCGATATGACAAATACCTGTCTTTTGAACTTGCCGAACTTGCGCTGCATGGAAAGGTTGATAAAGACGATCCGCAAGACCACAGAGGCGAACGCCCCGGCCACCAGCGAAACGATAAAGGCCAAAAAAGATCCCTCCCCACTCATGGCACTTGTCAGGAAGCCCACGACAAAAAGAACAATCACAGCCAGGATAATACAATAGATGCAAAAAAACTTCGTTCTCATTCCATGCACTTTCAGGGGTGTTTCCAGCCCCTTTCTAACCTGGAAGTCCATTAGAGGGACATTTTAAGTTTGCTATTGATAAGTGCGATAACGGCTGCAATGATCGCAAGCCCGATGATGATGTAACCAACTACCCAGAGTAAGTTTACAATACCCTCTTTTCTTGTTCCCTGTCCGTCCCGGTCTATAATCTTATCATAATTCATCACCACACCGATCCCCACTCCCACGATCAGGAGCATGGCGATCACCGGAACGGCATAATCACTAAGGAATGTGTTTACTTCATTTCTGATACCTCCAGTAGCCTGGAGCAAGATAAACAAAGGCGTTTTCATAAGGAGTTTATTTTTAAGTATTTAAGTAAATAAATTCTTATCCGGCCAATCCAAAAACAACCTTTGCTATTGCACTGGAGTTTCAAACTGGAGTGTATTTATACAATTATATTGTACAAAATCCATTCCAATTTGACATAATACACTACTGTTTTAATAAATACACTAATTATCAAACTTTTATAATTTTACCCCTTTTTTATATTCCACAAAAAAGTGTGGAGTTGTCCCACACTTTGTAGAATGTCGCCACACTTCCCTTGTTATTCAATGCCTTGTATATCCCTTATGATCTGCTGGTAATTTTCCTCTATATCCGAGGCCAGTACGGGATGCACGATCGGAAGCGGATCTTCCTTGTCCTCGTACATTTCAAACCTCAAATGAAAGTTCCTCATGTTGGAATGTGCCGCACTCCCCACGAACTCGCCCGATTTCAGGCTGGTAAAGAAATTCGTGTCGTATATTTCCTCTTTCTGCGTGGAAACTGTACGGCTGCGGTTCTCCCCTCCCCGGCTGCTTCCGGTGGTCTTTGAAACCCTCTGCCTCTCCTCTTTTCCAAAAACAAGCGGGTAGCTTTTCAAGGCCTCTATGTCCTTTGTCCGGCCAAAGAACTGGTTCCCGAAATTGGATTCTATCGAACTGCGGTCATATTTCCCGTATATCTTCTCGATCTTCGCCGCCGACTGCGTGAGGAAAACGAAACTGCAAAGGTATTCCCTTAGAACGGACGGCAGTTTCTCGAAATCGGCGATCCGGAACGTGGTCGCTTCATCCAGAAAGTAGAAGAACGGCACTTTGTTCGCCAGCGTGAAACGCCGGGACGAAATGGAAAGCATGAGCGATATAACCGGGGAAATCAGGTTTTCGATCTGATAGGCGTTCGATACGACAACCAATTTCGGACATTCCGGATCTATCAGGTTAAAGTCGAAATCATTTCCGGAAAGGACATAACACACCTTTTTTTCGTTGGCGAGCGTGCTTAGACTGTTGGTAAGGCTGCTTAGATAGCTGCTTTGCGTCTTGGGGCTGTCCTTTGCGTCCAGGAATGCCCCGGCCAGTACCCGGCTCTGGTGCTTGCCCTCCAGGAACGACGTTATCCGGACAGTTCCGGCCGAACAAATGAAATTAACGATATGGGGTATCGTGCAAAACTGCGGATAATCGTTATAAAACCGGATCGAAACGCCCCTTAATATCCCCAACGCCCCGTTAAACCACTCGTCCCGTTTGCCGTCCTTTCCCTGGTAGGCGGTCAGCATATCATCCATTAGCTGCAAGAACAAGGTTTCATTCTTCACCACGGAAGGACGTATCGGATTTGTCCGGTGCGTCCGTTCCATATCCGTGAAACTGATCTGGAAGCACCCATAAGGGTAATTATGTTTTTTTACCAGGTGTACGGCTGTCCTTGCCAGATCGAAATCCTTGTAATTATAGACAAATCCGGCAAACCCGGCCTGTATATACTGGCTTAACAAGGGCTTTCCTATGCTTTTGGTCTTTCCGGAGTTCGCCCCACCATAGACCAGGAAATTATCGAACGGATCGGCAAAGGTTATTTTCCTCCCTCCCCCGGCCGACAGTTCAAAACGGTATTTCTGTCCTTTTTGCTGCTGTTTCCCGGAATTTGGAAGCAACAGCACAACAACGATGATCCCCACCAGGCAGGCGATCCCTATAATAATATACATCATCATATCATAACTCTTTAAACGGGTTTAGAAAACTGCCGATCTGTTTTATCAGCATCATTTTTATATTAGCCGGGTTCTGTATAAGGCTGACGGCCTTTTTCACGTTGCCTACAAGCATCCTTTCCGTCCGGAAGCTATCCCCCAGGATCTCGTTTATCAGCTTTTGTTTGGCCTTACCACCGATAAACCCGACCGTCTTGTCTGCGCTTCGGTGCGTTCCCCTTTCCCTTTCCCGGCCTCCGGTATCTTTGGCGTACCCGGTAAAGGCAAGCAAATCCCGGCGTTCCATAAAGAAAGAACTTTCCCCCTTGATGTAGGTATAGTTTCCGGCCTCGTCCCTTTCGATCGTATATCCCCTCTCCCTCATGGCCTTGTTTATCTGCCTTACCGTCCGGTATTCGGGATTTGCCAGGCACTCCCTAAGATCCTCGTTCCTGACTGCGTACCCATGCTTGTATCGGTCTATCAGATTGATCTCATTCTCGTATGCGTATTTCCGGATCGCCGAAATCGGCACATAGGTTTTCGTTTCCCTATCAAACAGTACATCATAAGACACCTCTTTAAGCTCTTTCCTGTATTTCACCGGATCGGGTTCAGGCATGGGCGTTTCCGCTTCGTTTTCCGTTTCTTCCGGATGTGCCTCGCTCCCCGGCGTTTCCTGCTGTGGCTGCTGCGCTTCCTCCTTTGTTTCCGGCTTTCCGGTCACGCTTTTATCCTCTTCCGGCTCGATCGGCACTTTCTGGTATGTCAGGAAAGAAATATTCTTGGCTTCCAGGCCGTTTTCCCGGTAGGCCACGCCCTCCTGCTTGTACTTGTACAGGTTAAACCGTTCGATAATGCCCTCCATGTGGCGGCTCTCCAGTTTCGGATCGGCGAATTTTTTCAGATCCTTGTGCCGTATGCTCACCCGTTCACCCTCCCGTGAAAAGGAATGTACCCCTTTCCGTACCTTATGCGTGTAGCCTTGTTCTTTCATGGCTACGACAATCTGGTTAGCGGACGTAAAACGGTAGTTCTCCAACAGGTTTTTAAGCTCCGGGTTCTTGATCTTCTTCAAGACGGCTTCGGCCGTCGGTTCGCTTTTCACCAGGTTTATTTGATGCTCGTATGCGAACTGCCGGACGGTGGCGAACGATACCGTCGTATGGTTTTGTTCATCATAAACCACTTTATAAGCGACCTCTTTCAAGGCCTTTTCCCCCTTCTGTGCTTCATCTTTTACATATGTCGAGAAACTTATATCCTTTACCTGCAAACCGTTCTCCCTGTACCCGGCCGGGTTCGCCTCGTACTTTGTCAAGTCGAAACGTTCCGTTATGCTTTTTAGCTGCTCGTCAGACAGAGGTTGTTCGAACGCTTTCAAGAGCCTGTGTTCAACCTGGAACACTTCACCCTCCCGTGAAAAGGAATGCACCCCCTTCCTTACCTGGTGCGTGTAACCTTGTTCCCTCATGGCTGCGACGATCTGGTTTGCCGCCGTAAACTGCTCGTCCTGCAATATCCTTTTAAGCTCCGGGTTCGTGATCTTCCCGATCTCGGCCGATACCTGCGGACGTACATAAGTTTCCCCCTCTTTGGCCTGGTAATCGAATTTCCGGTTAAAACATTCCTGTACCCTGACTTTCCAGCCCTCATGTGAAAAACCCCGTTTCACCGTCCCCCTGCCCTCCAGTTCCCAGGTGTTCCCGGCCGATTTAGCCCCCGGAGAAAGTTTCACTTTCCCGTCCAGGCTCTTGCGTGAAACGATTACGTGAACGTGTAAGTTCAGACCGGGTTTAGGCTCTCCGATCCTGGCGATCCCCTGTTTCACCTCTTCATCTTCCGGATGATAGGATCGTTCCGTTTCCACACGTGCGTAATACATGAGATCCTGGCCTCCCCTAATATTGTCCCGTCCGAAGTTCAAGGCGTATTCATCCATAGCCGAACGGGTGAACGCCTCCAGCTTTTGGAAAACCTCTTTTTTCTCCTGTGGTGTAAGTTCCTTAAAATCGTCCACTTTCCGGCCGATAAGGTGCATTTGTTCCGACTGCGACGGATTGAGCGAAAGCATGAAGAATTTAGCGTCGTTAGCCCCTAACGCCTTTTTGTTCCCGTCTATATCCATAATTACCCGTTCGGGTGAAATATCCTGCTCCGTATGGGAGAAAAAACGCTGTCCCTCCCCCGTTTCCTTTTCCAGATAACGCACCAGGTCGTGACAGCTTCCCGTATTTCCGCTTTTCACGTCCTCGGCCGGGTGTACTTTGGCAAACATAGGCTTATCTCTTTAGTTCGTCCTTTAACCTTTTCACCCACATATCCAGCGTATTACGGTCTATCTCATAAACCGTATCGTTGAATGTCGGTATCTTCTTCACCTCGTCGATACGCTCCACGATCTCCAGGATCTTGTGCGTATTGCATCCGACGGCCGGAGTTCCTTTCTCCTGCCGGGCTATTTCGAGATCCGTTTGCAGTTTCCCGGCCTTCTCCCGGTTTTCCCTGGCTTCCTGTTCCAGTTGCTTGGAACGCTCCAAAAGTTCCTGTACCTGTGAGATGTGCATATATTCGTCCGGATTGTCCCCCGGCGTTTTCACTTCCCCGACAAGCGACAAAAGGAGTTGTTCGATGTTTTTCAGCCTTACGTTAGTGGATTTCTCAATGCCCCGGACAACTTCGATCACCCGGCTTGCCTGCTCTTTGGCCGCAATGTTCGGCGGCATTACATTCGACTGCGGGGTGATCCCCGTTGTTTCAAAATAGAGTAACATTTCGGCCACGAACGCATCGTGCGATTTGTTTCCTTTCAGCATATCAAGCCTAAACCTTGTACTCTCCTTTATACGGATAGACGTATCTTTACTTGTTGTTGCCATAATTTCACGTATAGGGGTTTGCATACATAAATATCGGCTACAATATACTATAATTCAATGAATTATCAAAATAATGTATGCAATATGTATGCAATTCGCATACATATAAACAAGTAAACAGTTATATATCAGTGATTTAGAAAATCAGCATTGGACTAAGTCCAATGACTGCTTGCTCACTTTGGTAAACCGTCGTTCTCTCTCTCCTTGCTTCGCTCGTCGCTCCTGGAACGCTCCGCACGGCTTCGCTCCAATACATCAGACACCCAGCCCCCAAAATGCACATTACAAATGTACACCGCCCCCCAAAAAAGTGTACATTTGTAAAACGGCGGCAATCGTTCCGATCACCTTATATTTTACAACACAAAAACAAAATTTTACACATTTTAACGCGCGGAAAAATCGCACTAAAGAAACGCTTCGCTCATTTTTTCTCCGTTTCTCATTTTCCGTTTTCAAAATGCACATTTTCCAGCCGTTTTTGAAGCCTGTGATTCCCTAAGATTTTCCTTCTTTGTGAGAATAGTCTTTGTAGAGGTTCTTTGTAAGAAAGCGTTTTTTCATTTATAATTAACTGAAATACAAATCGTTATAAGTGAAAAGACACAACCTAAAATACTCATTTTACTAAAATCCGAAGGGGGAAAATACTTATTTTACTAAAATTACCCCCTCCAATAAATACCCATTTTACTAAAGGTTACAATAAAAAGTACTTGGTATTTTTTGGCGGTATCTTTTATTTCTTTAACTTTGTCCCGAACTCAAAAAAAAAAGCCTATGGCGACCAACGACATCACCCTCTATATTCCTCCTACGGAGGAAGAAGTAATGTTAATCCAGCCGAATAACGTAACATTCGGCCAGTACTCTGTGACCGAGTGGCAAGAAAACCTCCTGACGCTCATAAGCGACCAGATCCAGCAACACATGACCAGGGAAAAACAACTGCCTAAAGACCTCTTTAACCAGCCTGTCGTCGAGATCAAATGCGACGAAGCCGGGGGGAAGAACAACAAGAGCAAAGTTCTGAAAGAGGCTATCGCCATGATGCGGAAAAACTTTTCCTTTCGCTGGGTGCATCCCAATATCCACCAGACGGTGGAAACGTTCGGGGTGGTGATAACGACGGTACACAACATCAAAGGCACAAACCGGGTAGCCCTGACGCTCAACCCCTGGGCGATCCCTTTCCTGCTCTACTACGGTACGGGTGTCGGCGGTACAAGGTACGGGAAGAACATCGCCTTAACCCTCCGGGGCAATTACACCAAGCGGCTCTACAAGATCATTTGCAGCCAACGGGACAGACGGGAGTATTATTACTCGATCGACCAATTCTGCAAAGACCTGGAGATCCCGGCCTCCTACTCGAATGCACAGATCGACCAAAAGGTTTTAAGGCCTGCACAGACACGAATCAAGGAAAGCGAGGCCGATGTATGGTTCGATTACAAATTCATCTGCAAAACGCCTAAAAAGGGGCAAAAACCGAAAGCCGACACGATTATCCTGTTCATCCATGCGAGAAATCCCCAAGAACTGCGAGGCGACCAGCAACAACAATACTCGTTCGTTTACCGTTGGGTTTACGGTGCTTTAAGCTATCCGAGCGACAACACCCCGGTAAGGGCACTCGACAAGATCCTGGAAAGCGGACGGCTGAAAGACGTGTACGACCGTTGTGCATATTACGACGATAAGGTTTGCAGCGGTGAAATGAGTACAGCCCACGCACAAAATTCACTGGCAAAGATGCTGCGTGAGGATTTCGGTATCAAGGCCAGGGGGAAAAAGAAAGATCCCGACCTGTTTGGTTAAATCCGGAAGATTTTCTATATTTGTGTGCGGCCGGGGTGGTTCCCGTCCGTCTGGGGGCTGACGGCTATTGCACGTCAAGCCTTAAAAGTGGGGCGAATTGACGTATTACGACATCCCCACTTTTTCATATACCCCTATATTGTAATGCACATTACAATAATACTAAAATACTAAGATTAGTATAGACTTATCTTAGTATTTTAGTAAAACGAGTATGCTTGAAATCTGCCTCCGGCGGGGTTTTTACTGGGGGCTTCTGACCTTTGCACTGTTTCCTATTGTTCCGTAAAATCAGTGTCGCACAGTCCGCACCTTAACACCAGCCCGGATTTTCCCCACACGTTACAGCCGCACCCACAGGTGTATTTCTTCCGCTTTCCGCTTTTGCTCTCCCCCTCGTCCGGATCTTCCGGTTCTTCCGTTTCGTCCCCGTCGCTTCCGGCGATGCGGATCGGCCGGGTAGGTACGGCCGCCAAAGTCGGCTTGTACCTAAGCCGCAAGTTTTGCAGATCCTCCCGGCTTAGCGTATTGAAAACCTGCTCGAACTTCCCTCCCGGAATGATATAATGCGTAATGCTCTGGCCTGTCCTTTTGCCTCCGGCCTCCCCGGTGTCGGACGGCATCAGTCCGACCTGGATCATCTTGTCAGCCCATTGCGAATTATGATACCCTCCCCGGCTCGGCCTGCCGAAATCCTCCTGCCACAAATGGCACATTTCATGTACCAGGGTAGAATGCCAGTCCCGATCTTCCCGGTTCATAAAATCGGGGTTGATGCTGATCTCGTGAACGACCTTTTTTTCCTGCCCGTCCCCTCTCCAACGGTTGGCGGCGAAAAAGCCGAACGCCCCACCGTGACGGGACATATTCACGATACATTCCGAAAGCTCACCGTTAAAAATTGCGTCGTTGTAAAACTGATACAAGTCGTCCAACGTCTTAAACTGGATCGTCGTTATCATAAGCCTTTTGTTTTTCAATCTGAATGCAAAGATACGGATATTTTTGTAATGTACATTACAAAAATACTAAAATACTAATATTAGTATAACCGGATATAAAAGATACCCATTTTACTAAAATACTTGAATAAGTACACGTTACGTTTACAAAATACACTACTGTAATGCGCATTACAAAAATACTATTTTTAGTATTTACTAAAAAAAGCGCATCTATCCCAAAGATTATTCGAGAGATTTTTTTATCTTTCGGCCGAAGAATCCCGGAACGGAAATATTAAAAATATCCACGTTCCCAATAAACCATATACGCCCATGTTTCCAAATTACAAAGACTTTCAGATAGCTGTTTACTACACGCTGGGAAAAGCACTTCCCAAGCATATAGAGGAAGTGCAGACGGAGATCATCGAGAATTTCGATATAAAATACAATTCCCCCATGCTCGCACACCCGTTACTGCGTACCCCCATTTACGAGAAAATCATCCTCCGTATATTAGATACAATGGAAGATTTAAAAGAGATCCGCTTTTCCGACGACCGTACCCATGTCGTCCTTACCGGAAGGGGTAAACATCTCCTGGACGAGTACGAGAATGAAATGAATCAGAGGTTGCCTTTCATCATAAGCCGTAAAAAGTTCAAACGTCACACCCAAGAAGAGTTAGCTAAGGCATACCGGGAACTCAATGAATATCCCGATTAGTTTTTCTCCCAGGATTGAGCGTACGAACTAAAATACTAAAAGTAGTATCTACTATTTTTAGTAGATGTAGTATCAAACGAAACGTTTCTTTAAGGCGATGATCGGGTTTATCATCGTCTTGTACATTTCCAGGGGTTCACCCATAAGCTCGCACCGGATTAGGTGTATCAGCCTCTCGTCTTTCGGATCTGTCGGCTGCGGCTGGCAGTCCTTTCCCGTCCTGGTCTGATCCTCCAGTTCGGCCACTAAAATATACTGGAGCGTAAAGATGTCGGCCACGGTTTCCACCTCTCCGGCCACCTGTCGGTATAACTTCCGGTACTCCGGCCAACGTTCGGTATCATAGATATTCGCCTCGATATAGGCGTTTATCTGCGGAGTGGTGGCCGTCTGCTCGATTTCCACACCGGAAAGCCTGCGGATCACCTCTATTTTAAGTTTTTTCCCGGTAAACTTCTGTTTCGGCCTTAACCCGTATTGCGGCATTTCCCCCAGGGAGATAAACGGCTCTTTATCCCCCTTTCTCCGGTAAATGAAATATTCCGCTATCATCGTTCGGGGATATTCAAAACGTGATCCACTAACAGGGCTTTGTCCTCCGGATTTGCCTTTATCCAGAACAGCGACCAATTCAAGGCGTTTCCATACTCGTTAATACCGTTTTCCCGGACGGTCTGCCCGGCTGTCGGGGAAATCCCTTTCAGGCATGAAAGCGCATTATTATTGCCAAACATGGCATATCTGTTAAAGGCTTCCAACTCGAAAGGATAAATATCAAACCTTTTCTTTCCCTGGACGACCTGCGCAACAATCCGGCTATCATAGTCCGGATATTTGTCGGGTTCGACCTTAATCCCCAGGTTCTCCAGCAAAGCCCGGTTTATCCGATCGTCCGTCCCCAAATAAAACTGAAAGAAATCCCCGTCATACCCCCTGTATTTGCCTAAAAGATGCGCATACAGTTCCGCATCCACTTTTCCGTAAATACAACTCTTTATAAAATCCTCGTCGATACGGTTTCCTGCTATCGCATTGGAAACAACATCAATAATCTGTATAATCTTCGGTTTGTTCATATTACATTATTTTATCTACAAATATATATCTATCCAATCAAAAAACGCATTATCAGAGCTATGAAAGCGAAACGGAGTGTAGCGGCAAAGCGTTTTTTGGTTCTTTTTGGGGCGAGTGCCAAAAAGAACTCCCCCCGAAAGGCTGTCCCCCTTTCGGGGGATCTTCCTTGTATCATGCCACCTGTTCCGCTTCATCTGCTGCCGTTTCCTCGCTTTCTACGGAGATATTCAGTTTCCCGGCTATCATCTTGACAATTTTCATAGCGTCGGCCAGTACGTTTAAAATGAACTTGGGTTCTTCCCGGATCGCCTTTATCCAGCTTTTCAGATAAGCTGCGTTTTCAGTGCGTATATGTTCGGCTATCCCGAAAAACATTCCTGCCAGGGCTGCGGCGAACTCGGCCGTTAATTCCTCCTTGCCGTATTCCTCTGATCCGAACGGGTGCGCAAGATCCCGGTTCAATCGGGTGGGGTGTCCCGTGGAATGTCCCATTTCATGCAGAAGCGTTTCGTAAAAGCTCTGCATATCGACGAACTGCGAGCGAAGCGGCACTACGATATAATCGGCTAAAGGAGAATAGAAAGCCCTGTCGCCTTGCTGCTCCCGTATCGGGCAAAACCAGCTTTTCGTCTCCAGCATGGCATCTATTTCGGGGTGCGCCTCTCCGGTTGTCCCGTCGGGCTGCTCTGCCTGTCCCCCTCTGAACTTCTCCCTTAACGCTTCCCATTCTTCCGGCCTCACGTCCGAAAAATTGGTCTGATCCAGGTTAAAGACCGAGTAATATTTATAGGTCGGTATAACGTTGTATTCCTGTTGCTGCTCCCGGCTTAACGCCTTGTATTCCTCAAAGGTTATTTTCTTGCGTGTTTCCTTGTGGTACACGTAGAAAAGGAAGTAATAGACCGGAAACGATTTCGATCCTTTCAGCACGGAGATCCCGGCCTCTTTCGCCTGGTTGAATGTCATAAATACGGGTGTCTGGTACTGGAATTTCTCGCAAAGGAAAAGGAGTAAAAAGGCGTTGCCTCCGGTGTACCTGCGTCCTGTGAGGTTCTGCGGAAAGAAATTGCGTGTATTCGCCGCAATGGTGATCCAGGGCTTTTGCCAATTGTCCTCTACCTGCTGGATCTTCTCGATCATCAAATTTGCAAACTGTTGCGCTGCCTTGTCGAAATAATCAGTTTTCATAACTACGTCCCCCGTTCTTTATCCTGGTGGGTGAGCCAGTTCTAAAGGTTGTTATCTCTTTTTCTATACCTCTAAGATAGCACTTTTATTTGAGATACGCAAGTATTTAAACAACATTTAACTAACTATTTATCAGATAATTATATGAAAAAGTAGTATTTTAGTATATACTAAATTTAGTATTTACTACCTGATTTTTTCCGATAGTAAACTCCCCACCTCGCACCCTCTCCCCCCCCCAAAAAACCTTGCGGATGCCTAAGATTCCGATGTTTTTGTATCAAGACAACCTCATTTTGGTTTTTCGGGGCTGTCGGTGTGGTCGTCTTGCGTTTACCTTGAGTTCCGAGGGGTTTTTGTATGAGAACACCCCAAACGGTTTTTTCCATAGCACAAGTTTTTTAGGAAAAATACTACCTGGCTTTAGCCAGGCTGGAGATTTTTTCTAAAAGCCGCTTGCGGCTCAACTTGGGATATGGAAAAAGCCGTTTGACCTTTGCAGACAAAAACCCCGGTCAAGGTAAACGCAAGGCGGCCACACCGGAAAAACTAAAATACCTCTCTCCCCTGAAAGGGGGTTTAAAACCGGGTTCGACAATCGGCTACCGGAGTACCCGGATTGTGCCGATCAGTGAAAAGTCAGGCGGCTTTTATCCGGCTGGCTTCACCGAACGGCTCTATCCGGAAATAGCCTACCTTAATCGGGTGGGTGGGGGTATTCATGCGTTAGGGATTGCAGTGGAAAGCCCACAGCCTTTAGGCGAGGACTTGGAGGCGGAAAGCCCGACCGTTTACGGGAACGCCCAAATCCTCCAAAAGAAAAGCGTACTAATATACTAAAATACTAAAAGTAGTAAATACTACATTCCAGGGAACAAGCCTCTATTCTTTTTAAAATCAATCCAGAAAAGCCATAAAATCCTTGTATAAACGAGATATACTCCCTATATTTGCGTAGTAATCCCCTGTTGTCCCTGTCGCAAGACAAACTCCAGGGTTTTGTTTTTATATACTCCCCCCTATACGGTAGCGTATGGATCTTTTTCCTGAATCACCTTTTTAATCTTGAACAGCCGTTCTTTGGTTAGCGGCTTTATAGTTTCCGGATCCTCACCGTCGAATGTTTCCCCGAAGATCAGATCGTCCACCTCCAGGCCATGATTAAAATTCTCCCTGATACAGTCCCTTAGCAACCAAAGGTTTTTGAGGTTCACCCAATCGGCCGTTATGTTCCTGATCCTTCTAAACATGATTATCGCAGTACGAAAATAATGCCCCACATGATCGTAATCATGGCAAACCCGTTTATCCAGATAATAAACATCTATTTCCTGGTTTTCTTCATCCTCCGCGATCCGGCAAAGGCAGAACGGGATCTGCTCCAGTTTATCCCATTCGATATATTCCGTTGATTTCATATTGTCATTATTATAAATATCATTACTTGACCAGCGAGGCTATCACTTTGGCAAATTCGGAAATATCCCCCTCCACGCTGGCCTTTTCCAACGCTTTCATATATTCTTTTCTACGCTCCACCGGAACAACCGTCCAGTTATAGCCTCCAGACGCAAGCATGGCGTTCAAGACGAACCGTCCCATTCTCCCGTTCCCGTCCATATAGGGGTGAATATACACGAAAAAGAAGTGTCCCAGGACAGCCCTTACCGCCGGGTGCGGCTCATTCTTCAAGAGATCGAAAAGGACGGGCATAGCGTCCCTGACCGCTTTCGGGTTCAACGGGATATGTTGCGATCCCCGTATATAGACCTGCCCGGTACGATAACCCACAAGATCCTCCCTTTGCAAGATCCCCACCGTAACGAACGGCATCCACATCTGCATATACCAGAGGGGATGATCCGCCCTTACCGCTTCCCCTGCGTTCTTTCCTTTCAGTATATCGGAGATCGTCCCCCTGACAGCCTGGAACGCCTGGTAATACCCACGTGCCACCAGTGCGTTTTTATGCTCCTTATCTTCTTCCTCCGGCTTCCAGTTCCCGACACGCACTTTCTCGATCAGTTCCGGGGAAACCCTATATCCCTCGATCGAGAGAGAATGATAAGCGTCCTCCGAATACTTTTCATCGACGGATCTCAAATACCCCTCCACGTCATCAATCTTTCCAGGGGCTTCGGGAAACAGTTCTACAACCTTATCCCTCATGTTCTCCCACATCAGGCGCAAGCGTGTGACGTAAGGCGACACCTCATAAACAAGGGGCGTTCGTGGCTGATCCTCGAACGGATCTTCTTCTCTCACGTCATACCCGAACCCCCGCATCGTGGAAACGATGCTGTCGGCGATTTCGCTGTTCCCGATGTTCCGGAACGCCCCGGCTATTCTTCCGGCACGAAGCGAAGCCCCGTTTTTCGTCAGTACCTTTAATATATCGGCAGCGTCCCGTATCATGGCCAGGCAGGTGCGGGCTGCGATCTTCTCCACTTGGAAATATCTCGGCGTGGCATATACCAGGGCTTCGGCAAGCGGATAGAGATTAAGGCCGTATTCCGGCTCTTTATATACCTGATCCGGAATCTCGCTTTGAAACACCAAAAGCGAGGTATCATACATCAGCTTTTGCGTGTTGTTATGGCCTTTCGGCGACTTGATAACCACCTGCACGGGCACGGTCGTTTTCCCCGAATACAGATCCAGCGACTGGTCGGCCGTCAAACACCACCGTTCCCCCAGCCGGACGGCCGCATATTTCGCAATAAAATACCAGAATGAGGTGTACCAGACCGTCGTATCCCCCTCTGTTCCCGGCCTGGCCGCAATATACCAGCCTTTCATTACTTCCTGCAACCAGCCGTTATCCAACAGCCGGGTTAAATGCGTCCTCCCTATCTCGGCCGTCCCTTGTAGAACGACACAGCGGTCTTTCTCCTGGAGCTTTCTTAATTCCTCCAGTGAAGCCACCATTTTCTCCGCCATTGTTGCCATACTACCGTTTTTATTTAGATTCTGATTATTTTCGTGCAAATACTCGTTTTTAGACATGTGCAAATACTCGTTTTTAATTTCGCGCATTTACTCGTATTTGTTGCAAAAATACAATATTTGTTCCGATAATCAGCTATTAATGAAGTCTTTTTTTACTTGTTGTATCGTCGAAACGGCTTTTCCCGTGAGCTTCGCCACGTTCCGGATCGAGTAGCCTTTCTTTAACAAGGCGATCGCCTCCCGGTATTCCTCTTTCCTCTGCTCGGCCGTTTTCCGGCTTCCCGGCTTCCGTCCCAGCCTGCCCCCTTTCTGGATGTACAACTCCCGTCCGCTATTAAGGCGGTCGATGATCCCCTGGCGTTCGATTGCGGCCAGTTCCCCCAATAGGGTAGTAATCAGAGAGGACAAGGGGTTTACCGTCTTGTCCGACCGTAATGTTTCCAGGTTCAGGTTTTGGATATACACGCATATTTTATGCGTGTGCAGCGTATCGAGTGCCTTTAGGATCTCCAGGGTGGAACGCCCCAGGCGTGAGATCTCGGTCAACAACAACATATCCACCCGGTTCTGCGGATCTGTGCAGTATTCCAGGCAACGGCTTAAAACCGGGCGTTCGATATTGGCCTTTCGTCCGCTTATCTTTTCCTCAAAGACCGCTGTCACCTCGTACCCCCGTCCGGCTGCGAACCTCTCCAGATCGACAACCTGCCGTTCGGTCGATTGCCTGGCCGACTGCGAGCTTACACGTGAATAGATAACCACATTCATCCCTTTTGCTTTTGCTCTTCCTTATCTATTGTTTTAATCACCTTATCCACCTCTTTCAAGGACGGCATTATTTCCGGATCTATCCAAGAAAGAAATTTGCTAATTAACCTATACATTTCCCTTACATAAGAAAAATCACATTTTTTATTTACAAAGCAAATAGGCTCATTATGATTAATGCGATTCCTCAATTCACGAACTTGTGTGATAACATCATTGACTTGTTTCCGTCCATATCCGGAAGGCAGTTTCTTAAATATGGTACAAGGGACACCGGATAATAGTATATAATGATGAACCTCATAAAAACTGTTCCAGAAGCCCAAGGTCTGTTCCGCTATAACCCTCCCTGCTGTAATCCTCGCGCCACGATCGGAAATTTTCTTTTCAGCTTTTTGCACTTCCGTCAGCAAGTATCTATTGGTTACTTGCTTCTTTGTACGCTTATTCGTGTGCGTCAAGGAAGAAGCTACCATAAACCCGTTTTTCTGATTTATGATCCAGTTCCCGTCCGAAAAATGATGCGCCAGGGCATAATGTAACTGATTCCGCAAGATAACTTCAAAGGAAGAAAGTAGCGGATGAAAAGCCTGCGCTATCTTCATATTGGCAAAATAAAGCATTACCGCCTTATTTTTATCTCCACTTGTAGCCCGATAATACTTAGCCACACGTGAATTTGAATATAACCTAACTATTTTTTTATATTTCATTTTTTGGTATTTGGAATAAGATTACTATCTTTGCATTGTAATGCTTGGTAAAGCCTCTGTTATCAAAACACGTAACCAAGTTAAGGATATACCCGTTCATCAAGAACGGGTTTTTCTTTTTATCCTCTTAGCGTTAACAAATGTAGCAAAATGATTTTCAAGTTCTGATACGCCATTCGCCTTTTTTACCGAAAAAGCTGCGTTCTTACCTTTAATCCAATATTCTATTGGCAGAATAGCATAATTAGTAGTATATCTTTGTTTGCCGTCATTACCCACATGTTCCAAAATGGAACATATGCTATCTATATCAAGTTCAACACTTTTATAAACACTGTTCAAATGCTTGGTAATATTGGCATAGTATGATTTTTCTTTGTTGTTCATTTCTTATTAGCTTGTTCAGTCACAAAGATAATGAAATAATTCTTTGATTAATTCCGGCACAGAAACAAAACGTACCGAAAGGTGGAAACCGGATTTATTTCGGTACGCTTCCCCGATCGGCACAAAAAACACGCAAAAAGCGAAAAATACTACTTTTAGTATTTTAGTATATTAGTATTTTGACTATATTTGCGGACATGACAATCATTTAAAAAACTGAATTTATGAGCAAAGCAAAAGTAATCTCCGTATTGAATCACAAGGGGGGAGTAGGAAAGACCACTACCACGATCAACCTGGGCGGTGCGTTACATCAAAAAGGGTACAAGGTTCTTTTGATCGACCTTGACGGGCAGGCCAACCTGACCGAATCGCTGGGCTTCTCTGCGGAGCTTCCCCAAACGATCTACGGTGCGATGAAAGGCGAATACGACCTGCCGATCTACGAGCATAAGGACGGCCTTAGCGTCGTTCCCTCCTGCCTGGATCTCTCGGCCGTTGAAACGGAGTTAATCAACGAGGCCGGACGGGAGCTTATCTTAGCCCACCTTATCAAAGGCCAAAAGGAGAAATTCGATTATATCCTGATCGACTGTCCTCCCTCGCTGTCGCTGCTCACGCTTAACGCACTGACGGCCTCGGATCGGTTGATTATCCCGGTTCAGGCTCAATTCCTGGCAATGCGTGGAATGGCCAAACTTATGCAGGTAGTCCACAAGGTGCAGCAACGTTTGAACTCGGATCTTTCGATCGCCGGGGTCCTGATAACCCAGTACGACGGAAGAAAGAACCTGAACAAGAGCGTTTCGGAACTGGTACAGGAAACATTCCAGGGCAAAGTGTTCAGCACCCATATACGCAACTCCATTGCGCTGGCCGAAGCCCCGACACAAGGGCAGGATATTTTTCACTATGCCCCAAAATCTGCCGGGGCAGAGGACTACGAGGGTGTATGTAACGAACTGCTAACAGAAATAAAGTAACCATATGGCAAAGAAGAACGATTTAAAAAACAGTATGTCGGCCGGGCTGACCGGGGGCTTAGACAGCCTGATCCAATCCACGGCCGGGCAAAAAGAGGCTCAAAAGCCGAAGAAGGTGAAAACCGTGCATTGTAATTTTGTCATGGACGAAACCTATCACCAGAACTTAAAGCTGATCGCGATCCGCAAAGGCAATTCGCTAAAATCGGTATTGCAAGAGGCTATATCTGACTACTTGGATAAAAACAGTTCCCTGCTATAACAGCGTATCGGGAATATACAGGGCAAACACTCCACAAAAGAAATTCTCCAGGAAAAAGGTACGCAAAAAGCACCCCTACACATCAAAAAGTATATTGAAAATGCGATTCCCTATAAAGAACCCGTTGGCGGGATTAATCTTGCGTATGTTTAACCTGCCAACGGGTACGATATTAATAAACGTTTGGTTTAAGGTTTAACGTTTACGTCGCTATTTGCTGCTTCAACCCAGTCTGTTGTCTCTGCATCAAACTGGATCGGATTCAACACAGCCTCTCCCTGATCAGTATAACCACCACCGAAAATCAACGTGTAGATATGACGCTTGCCCGCTCCCCATGTATCTCCGAACGGAACATAAATTGTTTTGTATTCACTTGCTGAACCCAACAGATAAACTCCGGACTGCCGGATTTTGCAGGTGATCTCCAGATAACATTGCTTCGCATTATCGGCCTCCAACTTGCTTTTGTTGGGTGCGGAAACAGTCCAAGCAGTCAGCGTCTGTGGTATATTCAGCATAGGAGTATTTGTGGAAATATCGGTAGCTGCGGTATTGCTATTGACCGTGATGTTTGCGTTTTTCACTACGGTAAATGCGTGTGGAAATGCTAAATCAGGCGAACTCCAACTTCCCGTTCCATCGGCTGTCGCAGGCAATGTGAAGACGCCGGCAAATTTGATATTATGAATCTTGATCTCCTTGATGTCCACCTGCATGTTATCGTATTGGGTCTTTGCTTTGAATACGACCTGAGACAGAATATGTTTGAAGTTAAATTTCACTACTCCGTTGTTTGTGGCTTTTGTCTGGCCTTTGGCTATGGCATACATCACGTCGTAGTTTGCATGAGTACCGGCTCCATACTCATCAATGCAGGTATAACTTATCTTTTGGACAGTCCCGGAGGCTTCCCACATATAAAACGTCAACATGTCGTCACTAACCGTTCCGGGATTGAACGCGTAAAAGTCCAAAGCCTCGGAAGGCCAATAACGAAGGTCGTTCGCATCGTCATAATCCCACTTACCATCTTTGTACACGATCTTCACTCCGTCATGTTCAAAATCCGTGTCGACCTTTCCCATGAAGGCAGTACCATCCGCCGTAAAAGCGAACACGTCGAAATCGGTGCTCGTCAAGTTGGAGGGGGTAGTAGGGGTAGCCCTCGTTTCCGCCGCATTACTTAACACGTTAAAACCAATCGCATTCCGCGAGGAGGTTTCCACATTCGCAATCTCCTCGTCTGAGCAACCCATGAGTAGCGCTCCAAAGATTGCCCAAAGCATTACTGTACTTTTTTTCATAAATAAAAACAAATCAAATTGATACATATAATTAATAAACTCAATTACTTAATAGTTGACATAGCGTTTACCCGGCATCCAATCCGCACTGAAAACTCAAATATCCGTTTACAACACTATATCCACATTCACATCATCCCAATCATCAACGTCCACATCAAATCCCGGACCGCCATTTCCCGGCTCGGATGGTACCTCATAATCAAAATTCAACACCAGATGCACATCACCGATATGCCCCGCTACCGGGACATCATGCACTTGGTCGCTCACGTCCTGTTCCAATACAGACATGCTGCCGGAACGGTTCTTGAGATACAGCCGGAAAACATTGGGCTCTCCTTCAAGTGCGGAATGTCCAAACGTATAGAATCCGCCTATAATCTGATTCCGTGAAACCATTCCATCAAAGAGCAGGCTCTCCGAAAGACCGGCGGGCAAACTGTCGCCGGACATGTTAAGCGAGCCGGACATGCCGGAAAGAGCGGCCCGCAAATCCGCCACCCTATCCAGTCCCCGAAGACCGTTCACCTCATACGTGTAGTGACATACCATGTTTACGGGAGTTAGCCGTACTATCTTCGCGCTTCCTCCCGGAATGTCCTTGAGGATAACTCCGTCTATATGGTCGCCACACAGCCAGGGTGGGGTGACAGCCATTGTCCGGTTATCCGGCGACTGAACATCACGCGTATCGGCAGTAAAAAGCGTGTAACTGCCGTTTCCTTTCCAAACCATCCCGTCGGTATCGTAGTTGAAGCAAATTACCCGGTAATCATTCTCGGGGAGCTCCACTTCCCCCCCCTCTCCTCCGGGGAAATCAAATATCCACGTGTTGCTTTCATCATCGGTCGGATAAAATACGACCCTCATGCCTTCAGGCTTGTCATGATTGGAAATCTTGGTCCAGTCGAATATTACCCGCACCGTGGCAAAGTGCGGATGATCGTAACATAAATCCTTATGCTCACAAGCCGTCAGTCCCATCCATAAAAATATGAACACCAGACAAAAGCGTATCCGTATCACTGCCTGCCTCCTTTCTTCTCGTTGTAGTTGCCACGGCCCAAGAGCCATACGAGCGAAATCTCCGCCTCCGTGAGACCAAACCAGTGGCGCCGTCGGGTCTCCTTCCAGACATAATGGCCGTCGATAGGGGCATATTTATGGTATTCTCCACCCCAATAGCCCACACCGATGACGAAATCCAGATTCAGACGACGGGCGACGGGCAGCGAATAACCATACTCCAGACCTACCGAATAGTTCATCTTATCCCAAAGCGTACCGCCAGGCTTGCCGCCCATGTAGCCCGTCCCCCCGGTCTCGAAGTCGTAGGTGAATATCCGACCGTAGAGACCGATGTGATGCCCTGCAAGCGGTTTTTCCGACGCTTTCCTGCCAAACCAGCGGCGCACTTCCAGATCCCCGCCATAGAGCCGCCAGTAGTTATGGTGCCGGTCGCTTTTCCACCAGGCATACATCCAATTCCCGGCCAAGGACCAGTTCTTTCCGACGTAAAACTCCACCCCTATATTCGGCACAAGCAACGCATCATAAAGCATGTTCGTTTTCACGGCCATGTAAAAAGGCCCATGTTTTTCCCCAGACTGGAAACCGCCCGTTTCTCCACCGAACGGAGAAAGCTTACAAGGTAAGTACAATGTATCATGCAGGTGGGAGATAACCTGCATGGCAGGGAACGACTTCCGTTTCGATTCATACCAAATATACAAACAAGATGCACGAAGATCCGGAAACAAATTCCGATACATGTACCGATATGGGATGCCGTACCGCAAGCGTTTCAATTCATTTATCTTGTTCTCCCCGTTTCCACTTGCTTCCACCTCGGAAACAATACCTTGCAGAAGCTCCACCGTTTCCGATTTACCGGGCATTCCGGGATCATTCTCCACCAAACGCAGCAATCCCCTCCAGTCACGCCCCACGAATACCGACGTTTTCAGCGTGTCGGGTAGCGGCGAGTAACCGCACACGTGATCGAACAAACGTTTCGCCCTTAGTTCAGACAAACGCCTGTTCAGTTCGATGCTCCCCTCGGGGGACGCCGCACCGACCACCATAATCTTGCAGATAGAGAAAGCCGTGTCCGGCCTGTATTCCAATATCCGGCGGCTGATCTTCTCTAACGACCGCCTGTTATCCCGTAAAGAGAGATCTATTTCCGTTCTACCCTTGTGGAAATATATTTTCACGGAATCCCGTGTCTCTTGAGCGGAAACGAAAAGAACGGAACACGATAAAAAAGAAAGGAGAATTACCTTGAAAAGTCTTAAATATAGGTTTCTACACACACTCGTGTGTGTGTGTGTGTGTGTGTGTGTGTGTGTGTGTGTTTATAAAAAAAATCAATATTTCCAACTTTTTTCTGTTTTTTTTGCATATAACTTACTATAAAATATCTGCTACCCCAGAAAGAGCAACTAACCAAAAACCTTTATACTTTTGAAACCTAATATTTTAATTATAAATTCTATACTTACAATTTTGAAAGCCGCAAAGATACATCATTTTTCGAAATTAACAGTTAATACGCAATATTTTCTACATAAAGATACAAAAAAAGAAAGCGATATCGGGGCGTTACACCATAAAAACAACCTATCGGTTATTATAAAATGATATTGCGCACCCGGCTGATCGGTACGGTTCTCCCACCATGCGGACAACATTAAGGTACTGCAAAAGTATCTTTTCATCTGCAAACAAGGATGTTCAAAAAGAACTTGGTATTTCATAAACACTGAATTTAAGATAATAGGGCAAAAAAATAAAAGGTTCGTAAACCCTTTTAGCCAACAATTTGTTATCTTTGTGCGGTCGTAAACCGACCGTGTTTTTACATTTTGAGAAAAAAAGCGTTTAGCTGATTTCTGTGCAAGCGAAAAGTCCAAAAATTGCATTATACACAGAGAAACAGATAAATGCTCCCCGTGATATGCGGGGGGTATCTCCTGTTTGTGTGTATAGGGCTTGGACTCCCTCGCTTGCGGATAGGCGAATGCCCTTCCGCTTTTTTTATGTTTATTGGCTTGGTGTAGGGCACAAGCGAAATCCTTATAGCAATGGAAAAGACACAGCGAAAACAGTCCCTAAACTGCTTGTCAAACACTCCTAAGCTGTTTGACCTCAAAGAACTACTTAGTTCGCTTAAGATCACCCCCGGACAAATGGGAAACATGAAAGGGTTGATATACATCGAAGGGCTGACGGAAAAACAAGTACGCCAAAAATTAAGCCATGCAAAGATCATCGGAACAAATAGATTCGGCATTAATTCCTGCCTGTATTATATCTTCTTTGAGGATGTAAAGGGGAGATATTTGTGCCTGTTTAACGGTGACAGGGAATGTTTCAGAGCGTTGTTTTTCAGTAAGGTATTACTAAATTAACCCCCTATAAGATAGAGTTGTAAAGTTCTTTTCATCCGCAAAATGAAATGAATAGAACGTAATATCTATATTGTTAAAATTTATTAACGGGGTAAATTCTAATTTGTATTTCTACACGCTTTGAATAATAAAATATATACATATTTTTGAACCATTAAAATATAAACTTTATCATGGAAAAAGCAAATATAGGATTTAAAGCCGGGATCATCTTTGAAAAATTAGGAGAAACCGGACTTATAACCATTGCCGAGCTTGCGAGAAGGCTAAATTTTGCGGCTGATGAAACCGCACTCGCCGCCGGGTGGCTCGCACGTGAGAATAAGATATACATCGAACGGCGAAACGGTTTGCTGTATATCAGGAAAGAGTGATACAACGTATCAAAAGGATAAACGATAAACGCTGGAATGTTTGCAGTGCGTAACACTATTGATGTAAAAGTGCTTTTCATTATCCATTTGAAACCATTTATCAATTTATAACAAATAACAAAGTATGGATAAGCACATCATCGGAGAGAACGCAGGGAAACTCTGGCGCTTATTAAGCACAGACGTACACCGAAAATGGACTTTACAAGAAGTCAAGGATGCAACAGGGTTCAATGACCTGGAAGCTGCCAGCGCAATAGGTTGGCTCGCACGTGAGGACAAAATCCAATTCGAACTTGAACACCACAGCACTAAGGATAAGAACGTCTTTTTATACCTTATGCTGAACGTGTATTTTTAAAGCCTGTTTAAAAATATTGCCCCCGGCGGGGTTTTCGCTGGGGGCTTCCTGCATTTGCATATATAACCTCAAAGGCAAGTCAAATCGGACGGGGTGGCGGTCGGACGGCTGAAAAGTCGAAAACGTAACACAGGCGTGTTACTACTTGTCTTTGACAAGGCATTTTTTAGGGGTGCTGGCATACAATCCGAAAGGGGCGGGAACGGCTGTTCCCGTTTGTTCTCCCTGCAACCTACAGGATATTAACCTTAAATCATTAAGTGATAAACACTATATTTAATAAACCCTTTTAGCCAACAAATTGTTATCTTTATGCGGTCGTAAACAAAAAATAAGCTTATGAAAACTGCTATGGAAAAAAAAGAAATCGGCTTAATGAGACAGATCGGTTATCTCTCTTTTGTCGTTGTTTTGTTGTATGGGCTTACGCTATTTGCGGTTTCTTGTGACAATGATGAAGATCCTCCTCTTCCTCCCGCAGTGGAAAAAGTAGTGCTGGCATTTGGTGTGGATCAGGGTGAAGGTCAGCTTTCGGCTAAACCGGAGTTGGAAAATACGGCTGCGGAAAAGATAGGAGAATTGATCTCTCCGGCTGAAATAGCGAAAGGCACAACGGTGCATTTTCGTGCTACCCATTCCAAATCATGGACAATCATGTATTGGAAAGTCAATGGCGTCATTATTCGTTCTGTGGAGCCGGAGCAGACTTTCGTCATCGATGAGCATAAGGAGGTTCGGGTTGCTTTCAAGCCTTACAAGTCACCGGAACCGGAGGGGCTGTAAAACAAACTGTGTCAGCAAAGCAATAAAATATTAATTTTGCTGACACAGTTTAATTGAATTCTCTTTTTGCTGTTCATTTGCTTTATTTCAGGACTTCGCCCTTCTCGTTGAAGAACACTTCGCTGTCCGTGCCTTCTGCATCGGTAAATGTCACCTTGTAGGTCTTTGTGCCTTCCTCGCTTTCCTCAACTGCGGCTTCCTTGATTGTCAGGTCTGCGAAATCCTTCTTGATCGTGTCCTGAACCGCCTGCGGCAGATCCTTTACCTCGATTGGCTTATAATCGTTCACCATTACCACAATCTCAACATCCGATACCATGTTGCCGGCGAATGCCACTGAACTACCCAATCCCATAACAAGTGCTACTGCAAATAATACCTTTTTCATAATCCAATCTATTTAAATATTTAACATATGGTTTCTGAAAGACAAAGAACAAACATTGTGCCAAACAAATAAGCAAGTCATATATACCTGATAATCAAAAGCATACAAAAAACACATATATTTATTGAAGAACTGTTATCTGTGTATCATTTCCACATTTTGTGGAAATGATACACAGACTTTCTATAATTGCCTCCGGCGGGGTTTTCGCCGGGGGGCTTCTTGCATTTGCATATCTATCAAAAAGAAAGCAATATCGGAGCGTTACACCATAAAAACAGCCTGCTGGCAATGACAAAATGATATTGCGTGCCTGGCTGATCGGTGCGGTTCTCCCACCATGCAGACAAATCCCGGTAACAGAATGACAAAGCGGACACCCAAAATTGCGTTAGGGATTGCAGAGTAAAGCCCACAGCCTTTAGGCGAGGACTTGGAGCGTAAAGCCCGACCGTCCCACGGGAACGCCCAAAAGAAAAAGAATCCCCCGAACA
>ERZ809074.425-NODE-425-length-67323-cov-13.041312_pt1 | contig 67323 bp, 83 predicted proteins | sample MGYA00520795_ERZ809074 | MGnify/ENA primary metagenome ERZ809074 (study PRJEB31570, sample SAMEA3212989) | Homo sapiens | biome: human-gut; feature: human gut; material: fecal | place: Sweden | collected 2011 ...
AGGCGTGTTCGGGACTTTCACCCGTTAGAGCGCGCCCATGGCGCGCAAACTAAAATAAGCTGCCGCACGTTAATGCGACAGCTTATGCCTCTCTTGTTCATCAATAATTTTATATAAAATCTACAATTGTACTGGCCACATAATGAAACATCTTCTTCATCATTATGATCCAACGGAATATTCGAATGATGCTACACTCAAAATAACCGTAGCCTTTTCATCATTTTTTGAAAAAGCAGTCATTTGCAGAACGGTATTTTGTTCCCCCTTCCACTGGTAAATCTGATTACCCAACCCTGTTGTCTCTCCGCTTCCATATAAAGAATTCAGTTCATCGACTTCTTTCTGAATCCATTCTTTCGCATCTTTTTCAATCTCAAAAGTAAATGAAACTTGATTTAACTGATCATCGGAAAATTCCAGATCCATGTTCGCTTTTTCATTTTCAAGGGAAAATTCCTCTTCACTTGTATATGTTTTTGCGCTATCCTTGGTCTGCCCCAAATCTTTCTCATCAAATTTCAAAGAACTTTGTTTAAAAACTTCTTCCGCATCTATTCCCCAACTAAAATCTTCGTACTGAAAAACCTGTTCTTCTGTACAAAGTCCTTTCAAATCCAGTTCTCTGCTTTGATTTTCCCCATTGAATGCACATCCAGCCAAAAGAATCAATGGTAACAAAACTGTGGCATGTCTTGTTTTCATAATAGTGCCTCCCTTCGTTTGAAATTCAAAATTCAGCTATACCCAATGTAGCAGACGGATTAATAGTTTCTCCTGTCATCATAATTAACTGTAAAGTTGTATCGCCTAAATCCCAACGATATGTTTGAGATTTCATTTTTGTAATGCTTGAATAATTTATATTCCAGCTAGTTTCTTCCCCATACAACTGTCTTAAATTGTCACATTGTGTTTCAAACCATTCATCATAAGTTTCACCCAAATGAAATGCATATAAAAACTGTGATAATTCTCCATCAACAAATTGTAATTTTAATATTGCATTCTGACCTTGTAAATTAAAAGTTTCATTTGCAACGTAAACTTGCTCCTTATAGTTTGCTGAAAGATTTTCGTACTTTAAAGGTTTTAATGTATATGGAATTTTCTTTTTTACATCTTTCAGTTTGCTTTTCCATTTTAATCCATTATACTGATATTGACCATCATCTTTTAGATCATCCAATGAGATACTTATACTAGCGGTTTGACTCTGTGTTTGATGTGTATGCTTTGCATATACTGTATAGGGATTAAAAATTAATAATACTGTTATGATAATGAATATGCTTTTTTTCATATAAGTCCCCTTTTTAATACAAGAATTCCAACGTTACATCAAACAAATGCAACGTTGGATTCTTAGATCTTAACAGGCCCTATCGCCTCTGATTCCTAGAAAAAATCAAATCAGCAACTTTAAGAACCTCTCATTTATGCGTAAGGGTTCAGCTTACCTGCATCGGGCATACATCATAGTCCCCATATGAACACTTTTTGTGAATTTCCCAACATGCATGATATCCATACTGCTCTAATACGCGCTGGCACTGTGGACACATTAATGCTCCACGGCTTTCAAAATAATATGCATAACAATCTGTTTGATTTCCAAAAAATCCTCTATGGTATCCTTCGTTGACCAATTTTGCTTCCGCGGCACAAACGGTAACTCCGATTGTTGCACAGTCAAGACAGTGACCTATTGTCATCATACCATTACTTAATGGCATATTATCCCGTTCTACATTCAGCCATTCAGCACTATTTTCGGAATTAGTAATCTCATCGATGCGCCGCTGCTCTTCCTGGCGATACGGTTCCAGATAGAAATCAAGCTCATTGGTGCTGGCCAAAGTCAAAACAGGAGAAAAAAACATAAGCAAACAGGTCATCAAAAAAGCGATACATTTCTTCATATTTCATGCCTCCTTTCAGGATTATCATCTATCCTAAATCTCTGTTTTTCAATCTATCGTTTCTAAATTATCTAACAATTAAGTTCATTGGAAACACCTCCATTTTTTTGAATTTCGTGTCTTTTTCTTGAAGTTATTATAATATGGATGTTATTTTTCTGCAATATGTAGTATTTCATAATAAAATTCAGCAAATTTCATTTAATTTGCTGAAAAAATTTTTTTCCCCTAAAAAGTGTAATTTTTCATATGCTCAATCGTATAGATAAGGTAATCAGGAAAATAATGGAAACGACAACTTCCATGGTTATGTTCGTGAAATAAAAGATAGCGTTTTATATTTAAATGGATCAATTAAGATGTGTTATAATCTGGCATATCAAAAACACCATAGATATTCGTTTCATTTTTTTATCAACATAATGGACTGCAAATTTAATAAGAAACAGAAGATGAAATGATGCCATAAGCAAACAATGATCTGTGTGTAGCGGCAAAAGAGTAGCGTCATATTACGTTCATGTTTTGAAAAAGTTCCCCTCTGGGAATTTAGGGGAAGATTTCATTTCTTCCTTATTCTGCCGGATCCAGGGCTTTTCTGATGAAAAGCCCTGGATCCGGCAAACCTTTGTGAATTAGTTTATATAGACACATATAAACTAAGAAAATATTTCTTTTCCATACTCTTCGCGTAAGCTTATATACTCTCTATTTCCAATAATAAGATGATCTAATAATTCATGTTTCCATATGTCGGCTTTTACCGGCATATGGATTATCGTTTCTTTTAGTATCTGCCGGTCGGTCTCCTTATATTTTTATGCCATAAATCTTCCTTCAGATTCTACATTACGATAGACACCCTTGCTGTTCAGCTATACACTTCCTTGTCGCCTAGGCGTGTTCGGGACTTTCACCCGTTAGAGCGCGCCCATGGCGCGCAAACTAAAAATACCGAGCAAGAATCATCTTACTCGGTAAATTCGCATGACATTCTTCAACGGTTTTCAACCTGAGAACATCATAAAAATTATTATTCGGAATATTGGTTTTCAACCACTTATTGCGGTTAGCCTTTTTTTCACTGATATGAGGAAGCACACTGGCATTGAGTACAAATGGCTTACTTGCTTTAAGCTCTTGCATCTCTTTTTTATAGCATTCCTTGCACAGACCCTGTGTCTCAAAATACTTGATTTTTCGCTCACGCTCCGAATTTTTTCCGACCAAATCAACGGTGACTTGGTGTCCGCAGCTCATCAAAATAGTATATTTCATAATTTTTTCTCCTCTTGTATGGGGGGAGATATTTTTTTGAGCATTGTAATGCTCTTTTAATGAATCCAATAATGCTTCTCTTTCTTTTTCTGCTTGTGGCAGGTCAATTTCGAAGAAATCGGCAAGCAGCTTATCAACATTGATATAATCTCCTGCGCCTGAAACATCTGCGAAAACACTTTCTCTTGGACGTTTCTTTTCAAAAGCAGAATAATTCTTCAGAAAATACTCCAAAAAATTTCTGCATAAATCCATCTGATCCTGAACTTCCAACAACTTATCTAATGCTGGAGTTTTAATTTCATTCATATTCATACGTTTTTCCTTTCCTTGTGTGGAAACAATATTTATGCAAATTTCAACTGTCCATTGCGCTCAGTTTGGATTCTGTCTGGGCGACAAATGGGCTGCCTTTCTGCTTTGCACAGTTCAGGAAGATTCGCTTTTACAAGGGCGGCTGGTATGGGTGGGCAAACGGCATTGCCACATCTTTTAACCTGCTCTGCTCTCTGATAGGTCTTTCCCGTATAGTCATGATCGATGATATAATCACTTGGAAAGCCCTGGCATCCATAAAGTTCCTGTGGTTCCAGCATTCTCAGCCCAATATCTACGATTTGATAATCCGTTCCTGAAATTGTAACAAGCCCGAATTTATCTTTGGTAGTTATGACATTTAATGGTTCTTTCAGGTCTCCTTCGCTACGATTTCCATAGAATTTCAAAAGAAAGGCTCTTACTTCACCGAAATGTCCGTCTCCGGCTGTGATGGTAGGAAGAGGATTCCGAATGTCCTTTCCATCGCAGTGATTATTCATCTGAACAAGAGTTGCAGCCACAATGCTGTTATGATCCCATGCAGTAACAGTAGGTAATGGATTTTTCATGCATTCTCCTGCTCCTTTATATCCTCCTGAATAATATTTGTGCAAAAATGCAGAAATTTTTCCTGATTTGCAGGGAGCAAGCGTCGGCCGCACAATTCCATACCCATTTTTCGCTGTGATTGTAGGGAGCGGGATGTGTAAATCCCCTGCTTTCCGATCTCCACCGTGGTTGCATTGGACAAGAAAAGGTTCTGGGTTCTCTAAGATATATTTTTGGATTCCTCTTGCAATCCGCTCCATCGTTTTCGGAGAAAGCGGTCTTTGCGCACGGATGCCATATTTTTCCTTAATTTCTTCTGCCGTATCAAAAATACTTGGGCAAGGACGCTGAAAGTCGATTTGCGTGTAGGCTCCCGGATATGGCTTTAAATGCCCATTTTTGACTTCTGGGCTATCAGCCGGCGCATGCGTAGGTGAGGGCCATACAATAGGCTTTCCGTCGCATCGAGCAATCAGAAAAAATCTCTTTCGGGTTGTAGGTGCGCCATAATCAGCAGCAATCAGCTCTCGGTATTGAACCTCATATCCTAAATCATTGAGCTGATGAACAAATTTCTGAAATGTTGTGCCGCGTTTGGCTTTGATTGGATGATGCTGCCTGTTAAGAGGCCCCCATCCTTTGAATTCCTCTACATTCTCCAGCATAATAACTCGCGGACGTACTAATCCCGCCCATCTGCAGGCTACCCAGGCCAAGCCACGGATGTTCTTATCCTTGGGCTTTCCGCCTTTTGCTTTGCTGAAATGTTTACAATCTGGTGAAAACCAGGCAAGCCCTACTGGACGTCCATTGCAAACCTTAACAGGATCTACCATCCATACATCTTCGCAATAGTGTTTTGTGTTTGGATGATTGGTCTGGTGCATTCGAATTGCCTCTGGATCGTGATTTATAGCAATATCAACGCTATAACCAGTAGCAAGTTCAATGCCTGTACTTGCCCCGCCACCGCCAGCAAAGTTGTCAACGATTAATTCTCCGTTGATCATGTTAATTCTCCTTTTTTGACAAAATGTATTTCAGATCTGATTTGTATACTCCTTTCCTCGTTTATTGATCTGATACTGATAGAATTAGAAAGACTGTAAAAAACAAAAAATGCAGGTCTTTTTGGGGGCGGTATTTGCAATAAGAAAAGGGGATGCTGCTCGCACCCCCTGGGTTGTTTATTTCGTTTTCCGATATCCGCGTTCAATATTTTCGTCTCTTGGAACGAAATAAGGATATCCATGAGAATCATACTTTAATTTCAGATATACTTTTTCTGTTCGATGTGTCTTGGGATTGTCCAGAAGTGCATATATTTGGGATGCTTTCGGCGGCTGACGTTTCAGCTTTTGAAATAATACTGTCCATAACATAAAATTTTCCTCCTTCTATTTAACATTCAAATATGTACTACACACTAAGGATCGGATCGCAATGATACCGGAGCAGGGCTTCTTTGGTGACCTTTTTGATCAGACTACCTATTGCGTAGGTACATCCGTTTCCACACTGCTGCTGACGTTCCCCGATCGTTCCATGAAATTCGAAACGCTGATCAAATCCCATTAAGGCAGAAGCTTCTGCTACAGTTAATGTTCGGTTTTCTGTTGGATGAATAATGGGGAGCTTTCTCCAATTGACAATGGTAGGAGATACAGAATCATAATCCAGTCGATAGTAGCGATCTGAATGCATAGTTTTATTATCACGAAATTCAGGAATGTCTTTGAAATTATGTCCGGGCCGGACGAGAGCCATTCTCTTCTCTGTTTCCGGACGGCTTGTAGTTACATCAAAGTAGTTATACCATTTGGATGTGACTTTGGATAATGCTTCACGGACCGTATGGAATGGGTATAATTTGAGCTGTGGAAGCTGAATTTTACCGATACGAGATCCGATAATGATCGCCCTTTTTCGGGTGGTATATCCGCCAATATCGCAGTCTCGTACAATGTTGGATGTGATTGTATACCGATGGCTCAATTTTTGCAGCACTTTGGAAAGAAATTTTCCGCTTTCACAGGTGATAAATTGCGGAACGTTTTCAATTACAAAAATTTCCGGACAATTTTCCTGTGTGATGCGAATATATTCATCCACAAGATCAACATCTTCATGATTCTCCATTCTTCTCCTTCGATTACTGGAAGAGAATGGTTTACAGGAAGGCCCGCCTATGATCAGGTGCTGTGGAGGGATCTTTCCCGAAACTTCCCGGACATCACGGCACACAATATGATTTCCTATGTTATGTCGATACGATTCACAGGCAGCCGCATCAGAGTCACATGCGTAGTTGATTTCAAAGGCCGGGTCCAGATGAAATGGCCAGTCCAACATGCCTGCTCCTGAAAATAAAGACATAACAGAAAATACAGATCGTACTTCCTCATTAACGGTTGTATTCCAGTCAGAAAGTCCGATGGAATCCAAATATTCCGCAATGCTGATTTGCCCTTCAATGCCAGCGGCAGCCTTTAAAACTACTTTGGATACGCTGAATTCAGCAAGGACACGTTCAATGGGAACGATTTTGTCCTTAATACTGCGGATGCAGCGTACGATAATTTTGTCCTGCAGAACCTCCATTTCCATATGACTGCATCTGGAAACTGCATCGCGTACTTTTTTACTCCTAAGATCAAATAGGGCATTTATATTGGCTCCAGATCTCTTTTTGGAAATTTTAAGGCCGCTCTTAGAAGGGCGAATGATAATGCAAGTTGGGCGGACTTCATAAATATAATGACCGCCGGGATAATATTGTTCGTTTGGTGTTATAGAGAATGTTAATCCTCTATTTGATGAATGCAATTTTTTCATTTTTTTCTCCATGGACATATTGTATTTCAGATCTGTTATTTGACATACTCCTTTCTGCTTAAATTGATCTGATATAGATAATATTGGAAATTGCGTGCAAAATAACATGCTTCTATCAATCAAGATCCATCAAGAAACATTCACGACAAACGCATGAGTAAATAAATTGTGAACACGCCCCTTTTCTGGTAGAATAAAAGAAAAAGGGGCGTGTTGCTTATGCAGGAATTATTAGAGTGGATGGAATACATTGAGGATACCCGTCAGCAGACAAAGGTTCGTCATACCTTGAAAGATATTCTTGTCATTGTACTGTTTGCAACCCTTGCAAATGCAGATGACTGGGTTGAAATGGCATTGTTTGCAGAAAACTGTCAGGATTATCTTCGAAAGTATATTGAATTAAAGAACGGAATCCCCTCGCATGATACGATCCGGCGCGTCATGGGGATGATATCGCCGGAGATTCTTCTAATAGATAAAATGGCAGCGCAAAATTTGAATATCATAAGGAAATGGAGTCTGAGTATTTTGAAACCGGCAGAACTGTCAAGACATAAGTTGTCGATGAGAAAGAAAAGGTTCGTAGTAAGTCTGCGCCCAATCAAGTATTTGGAAGAACTGTTGGAAGCTTAAAAAACAGAAAAAAATGGAATTAGCAGTGGATAACCATTCATGCGTTTGTCGTGAGAAACATTTGCAACTCATTGCATTCCGAACCTGAATATGTTATATTGAAAATAGTCAACCTACGAAGAATAAAGCTGGGTTCCCGAATGGGAGTAGGTGCTTTTGTACTTAGAATCCTTTGCTCCATAGGTTGACTATTTTTTTATATCGTCTCCAACCGATCTGACACTCTTCATCATTTGTCTTTTTGCTCGCACTTCTCGTTCGCTTACGCTATGTTGCCCTTTTGGACGGCCTATGATTTTTCCATTTAATCTCGCCGTTTCAATGCCTTTTTTTGTGCGCTGTCTGAGATCGCCCACGTCTTTTTGTGCATGATCAAAAGCAATACGAATTCATTCTTTTGCAAGCATCATAAGATACATCATAAGATACTCTTCCACTGCGGCTAAAATGACATCCACATCGGTTCCTGTCCTCGGAACATGTATCTGCAACGCATTTCTGTACATCACCGTATCAATATGAGACTCCTGTAAAATAATCCTTGAAAACTACGCGTCGCATTCTTGTTGCTTCAGTGATGAAGTTAGACGCGCAAATTTTTTTGAAAAATAGACAAAAGCACGGCTGACACATTATGCCCGCCGCATTTTATTGGATGATCTAACTCTTAACTATTTGATGATAGTAGAAAAGTTCCCTTCCGTCCGATCGAACTTATAAATAGAAGTTCCAAGAACCGTTGCTTTTGGAGCAAATTTTCGAAGAGCAGAGTACAAAATAGGAGCGATCTCATCAACGGAGCATGCCGTGAAAGTTGCTGCCGGGACAACCAAAACATGATAAATGCTTAACTGTAAAACGTAAAGATCATCCTGTAAATAATTTGCCAGTTTCTGAAAATACTCAGGGAACAGTAAAACAGCATTTCTGTGTTTTTCACAGGAAACTATATAAGAATTTGCCAAAATCGGATTTTGTTGAATGGTTTTTGGCTTCGGTTTTTGAAGTTTAAAATCACAATCAGAGATATTTCTTCGCACTGCACTATCAAGTTCTGCTGCAGTAATTCCCAATTCGCTCATCATTGCACTGGAGACGACACACGTACCTCCCCCAAACGCTGTAACATCAAGGTCTAGCATGTATAATACAGTAAGGTCAAAAAAGGTTTTTGACGGTGCCGCAAACGGTAAATGTTCGCATGCTGCAGATGGAAACATCTGATAAAAAACATGATCTAATATATACTTTTTCGAGAGGCAAGACGAAAAGTCTGTTTTATCAGCCTCGGACTCAGCTTCAAAAAATGTATTGATGATTACAGACGCAGCTCGATTCATGGAAATTTCATTCTGGTTGACCGCCTTTACAAAGGGATCAAGCGCAATAACAGGGACTAAGCTGTCTTCCGCTGCCTTTTTTACGATTTCAATGAAATACGTTGAGTCGAACTCTTTGAGGGATTCCTCAAAATGTCGTATGGAGATCGAAACTTTATACTGATCTCCTAACATTGCTGCTACGGTTGCCACAAGTTGTTTCCTGGTCTTTTCCATATTTTTTTACCTCTTAATGTGTATTTCAGAACGCTTTGGCTATATATTGTTCTGATACATAGAGAATTGAAAAAAATTAGAAATATGATTTTCACGTAGGAGAAAAATGTGCAAAAGAACACGGCGGACACATTATTGACGTCCACCGCATTTTTAAGAAAGATCCTTTCCTGTTTTATAGTGTCTGTTTCTCTTCCGGATTTTTATTTTCCAATTCGATTTCTACACGCTCCAGCAATTTCTCTACTCTGCTCCTTTTTGCCATCCTTTTTACGGAATTTTGATCATGACTTTTAATTCATGCATGTCTGATATACATAGAATTGGGGAAAATTAGAATTGTAATTTTCACGTACGAAAAATATTTTTAGACAAAAAAACACGGCAGATGCATTATTTATGCTGCCGTGTTTTTTAGTGATTATCAGATGTTATGTTATATCCGTCTATATCATATCGCCTCGAGTAAAATAAAAACCCCGGAGTTTGCCTACCTCCGAGGTTTTTGCTACTTATTATGAAAATAGCACTTCATTTTTAGTATCTATCCATATACATTATACCGTTTATATATTTCGGCAATATGGCGTTTTGGAAAAATCTGGGAATTGCCAGCTGTTATGTCGTATCCCTTTATATTATATACAACTTTATAACCTTTAAGGGTTTGTATAACTGAGATTTATAGGAAGAGTTCTCGGGATTTTCCGCATTATCGGGACGACCAGTCGCATCTGTGAGCAAGTCTCTTGCCTTGAGTTCCTCGAGACTTTCTTTGAAAAGAATATCAGTGTCTCTTACCTTAGGATTCTTGAGACTTTCCCTGGTGACAGGATAACCAATCGCATCTGCGTACGAGTTAATTTTCTCGAGGGTTTCTTTGGTGACAGGATAACCAATTGTATGAGATCCGATAGTGCCGGGCTTTCCAGTAAACCCAAGCCAGTTGACAGGAGCAGAAGATTCATCGGTAGATTTGGCGTTTTTTTTTGAGTTAAAAAGATTCTTAATATTCATTTTTCCCCTTTTTTGAAATATTTTTTAGATTGACACATTTTTTGCGGATGCAATTTCTACATGTGCTTTTTCGTATTGTTTGAGCTTATCGTTGCACCGATGAAGTCCTCTGTCCCCAGCAATCCTCCGATAGAGATTCCACCATTCGGCGTTATCTAATGCAGTCGGCATATCTTCCAAAAAGTTATTGAATTTATCAATATCTTCGTCGGACAATACCCCATTTACCCCATTTCCGATGCTGTTACGGCATTTTACAATGCCGCCCAGACAAAAGTTGTCAACATGTCCATACTGACACAAATCTCTGGCCAACATCAGATCACCATATAATTCTAAAAACTTGGGGTTACTTTTCTCTTTGGCAAGCTGCTCATGAAACATATTGCAAATGAGAACAAGTTCTGATGCACTTAAAGTTACGTTTGCATTAGCGTTTTCCTTCGAAATACTTTGAATGTTCATTTTCGTTCCTCACTTTTCTTTTTGAATTGTCACTTCTGGATTAACACATTTCCCAATATTGTATTAACCGATCGAATTAACCATTGGATTTATTTGCTTTTTCACGGCTCTTTAAAAATATGAATCCTTCGCGGGAATACGATGTCATTGTGATTTTTTCTCCTACGAGTATCGTTTTATAACGCTGTTTTTCTAACTGCTTTTTTGTACGAAACAAATTTAGATTTTTAAACATAATGTTTACCTTTCCATATCCTTTCCGGATTTATAAAACGGTGCAATACCACATTGTTCCTTGAAAGACCACGTAGACTGGTAATCGACAACATTGCAGCAGGTTCCGTCTGCAAAACGGACATATTCAGCATCCAAGTGTTCTACATAATCATCCAGAACACGATTTGGGTAGGGGCTGCAGATGATTTTTCGTCGTCCAATATGCAAAATTTTGTGTGTAATAAGATTTACCTTGCACGGTGACTCAAGAATTGTCCTTCCGTCATCCCATTTAGTAATGTATTTTGCTCTTACTTCTGCTTTCATGGCAGTTTCCTCCGTTTTCCTTTTCAATTTGTATTTTTTCTCTTAAGATCTGTTCTACTTCATTGGCAAAATCGGCCGTTACCACTGTTGGGGTTCCTGCCAATGCATTCATCACAACTTCAATCCCTTTCTCTGTCATAGCTGATCTCCTATCCCAATGTTATTTTTAATACTTTTCATAAGTAATAAAAGCAAGCGATAATATTACCCGGGACCATAAAAATTTTTATGCTCCGTAGCTCCTAGTGATTCCGTTCAGGGCAAGCTTTAGGGGCATATGCTCTTTGTTCATCTCTGATAGCACAATCAGGAGCAGTACAGTTTTTGCAACGTGGAACAGGTGTGTAGCGATATTTATTTCTACACTTGGCAGAGCAGAATAGTTGGTCAGTTCTGCTCTGTGTAAATGGCCTGCCACAATTCCAACATATACCATAACATTTTTTCAATTGACGTACCATCCTTTTACATGATCATTGTTTTATATGCTCTTCGAAAACAGCTTTTGCTTTAAACGCAATATCTTTGCAGTCATCAACCCAGTCATCATATTCGTCCATAAACAGCTCATATGCATACTCTAGGTTTCCGCTTTCTCTCCAAACATAATATCCAACTAATATTTGAAAAAGATGTCTTTTTCCAAAAAACTTGTTTCTCCATCTTCTTTTTCAAGCTCAATTTCATTTTCCAGCTCTTTCCATCTTTGCAAAAAAAGTTTTTGATAATCCATATGTTACTCCATTTCCAAATTTTTTATATGCCAACTTTCAATCCCATTGACTTCTCCCATTCTTCAACGAGGCAATTAATAATATCATCTGGAATATCCACATCGGCAAATTTTCCATCATACACCCAGTCATAAGCAGCGCTCCATCGATCACTATGCAGCCATTCTGCCTTACCTATCCATTTATGAAATTGGTTATTCTTGAAAGAACACCAATCTTCATAGGTACTGGTTTTTTTAAGAAAATTTTGGGCTTTTTTAACCATTTCCATATCTGCAACAGGAAAAGCCTTCTTTTTAATATCAGGATAATCCCCGTTCCATCCATCCCATTGTGAAAATATGATTTCTCCGTTTTCATCGTAGACTTCACAACCTAATCTCAATGCTTCTTTTACGGCATCTTTTAAAGAGGAAAGGTTATTTGCCTTTTCGGTCCCATACCAATCGTAACATCGGTACTTCATGATTTTTCATCTCCTTGACAAATTGAATTTCAGATCGGTGTATTATTATGCTCCTTTCTTTAAATTGATCTGATATTCTTAGAATATAAAAAGTGAGGACAAACAAATGGCCGGGAATTCCCGACCATTCTGTATTGCCATTGTTTTTATTCGGCCTCGTATGAGTCCCATAATTCTTGCAAAGTCTTTCCAGTTTCTTGCATACAATATTCTTCCATTTTATCTAAGATGATTTCCTGCTCTTCCTCCGTCAAACGCCAATCAACAAGACATTTGCAGCAGTCATCAAAAGAACGCAGACGGTATTCAGCGTGGACTGATCCATTAGGAGTCCAGCATACATCAAAGCTAATCCAAGTATTATCCTTTTTGGTAGTTGTTCCAAAATACTTATCAACATCAAACAACAGGGTACACTCGGCAGCAATCACATTATCTTCAACGCTGATCTTATTAGCGAAGCAAATATTTTCTTTTGTAAGATTGATTTCTCGCACATTTTTTTCTCGCATAGTTTTTCCTTTCTGAAATTATGACTTCATCATGCTTCATAATCGCCACAATAATTTGGGTTAATTTCATCTTCATATGCGTTAATAATTTCGCCATTTTGAAGTTTTACTTCATACATACAATTTATTTCATATCTCCGTTTACCATCTTCATTTCTATCCGTATCGTCCAACAGCTCCCTATCATAATCTTTTTCCGTGAGTTCCTTTATTACCTTTTCAACTCTCATACCATCATATTTTTTTAGATCGCTATCTGAACTAAAGAATTTATTGCCAGCGAGCTTTTTCTTATAACTTTCAGTTCTGTATTCTCTCATGATTTCTGCTCCTTTTTATACTATCACCTACATTTCTAAATTTATTTTCGTTTCCAGTTATTCGGCATTTTATGCACAGGTTTTCCTGGTTTGTAAGATTCGTTATTTTCGGAAATTCCAACAAACCGATTTTTATCTCCATTCAGATGCTCATGAATAAAATATTCTTTTACCGTCTCCATATCAGCATCGGCATCAACAAGATTTGCGCAATCAACTCCGTTGAGCATAAAACTTACATTGTATAACATGATTTTCCTCCATTTTCTGAAATCATCGTTTCATCAGTTTTCTACTTCTACAAAAACAGTGTACTCAATTCCATTACATTCAAAATTCCATTCACCGTCATATGTGCAACCTGGCTCTGTGCATGTCAACTCAAACCCATTATGGAATAATACCCCTTCTGTATATGGAGCTTCTTCTTCACAAATTACTAATTTAATATCCACTTCAATTCCGTTTGGGAATTTTGCGGCGTGTGTAATCGTCTCATCTCGTTTATACCCATATTTCTGATAAATTTCATCGCCTGTAAGATTAAGTAAATCGTTAATTAACTTCATTTCCGCGTTTGAAATTTTAATTGTTTGTACCATAATATTTTCCTCCAATTCTAAAATCCAAATGAAAATCTTGTTTTATCTCACTATGCTAAAGAAACTCCGCCTGGAAATCTATTCGCAAACAAATCTATCAATGTTATATTTCCATCCATGACTCAGCACAATTCTATCCGACTTATCCCAGTATCCCAGTTTTTTCATTCCGGTCACAGAACCACTTTTGTCAAGGTTTGGATGCACACTGATGCCAAGACCAGTGGAACCATCTTCAATCCAAGCAATCCCATTATTAGTATCTCTATAAAGTTTTACATATGGCCTAATTTCTTTAATCAATTTCTTTAATCAATTTCTTTGCCACAATATTATCCTCTTTTCTTGTCAGAATAGTAAAATCGCCGCTTCCTATGCTTCCTTTGTGGAATAATATTTCACGATCTTTTTGAAATCCTTGTCATTAGCATAGGCAACTCTAGGTTTTGTCCCGTTTGAATTAAATTCTGTTACACTTGAAATGGCATATCCCTGTACAGATAATTCTGCCAGATATACAAGCAAATTTAATTTACATCCGAGACTATCAAGCTGAATCTCTTTCTTTAATTTTTGTACTTCTTCGTCATAATTGTCATCTACTTCAACAATCATTTCAGAAGCATATGTATTGATTTTATATAATCTGTTATTGATTTTTCTCACCATATTATTTTCTCCTCAAAAATGCTGTCCGCGATTGGTTATAGAATCACCAATCGCAATCGTCGTTTGCTGCCCAATATTTGATTTCTAATTTCTCGTCCGTGACACAAGAAATATATTTCATTAGGATCGCTTCGTATTTTTTCTGACCCATATTTCTTGTCTTTTCATTGTAATACCATGGGGTATCTACGGATAATCCAAGGTATTGCACGCCATCTACGGTATCGCATGAGATATTAATGCCTTCAATATTTTCAATAATTTCTTTCAGGCAAGCGGCTGCTCCATAGTTCCCGCAGCCATCATCAAAATTGGAAAGAAAATCGCCGAAGGTACCGTCATTTTTTGTTTTGTCAAGAAAATACTTTTCGGCAATATTGCTTGCATTCGTTTTCTGAAGAATCTCAAAGAATCTTTCAGCCTTCTGGTCATTATATTTTTTGATGTCTGAAATTTTTACGCCATAAATTAACATACAATTTTCTCCTATCTGTTGCATTTTACATCCGGCAGGATATAGAGTTTTACTCCACCTGCCGGATATCTTGCCTTTCGGCACGCTTTGATCACATTTTGTTCATGTTATTCTTCTGAAAATTCAAAAACTAATTTGTATTCATGGAACCATTTCCGAACTGCTTCTACATCAGCAGAAATAACGCTGCCATCCGTAAGCAGATACTCCGTTCCACTGGATTGAGCCAGCTCCGCTTCAATTCGCTGCAGGATGCTCTTATTGTCTGGAATATTCGTCCTTTTGCTCATAGATATCCTTTCTCCATTAAACTATAAAGTCTTTTAGTGCTGACCAACATAGCCGGGATAATAAGCATCTGCAAGTGTGCTGACACGCTTTTCTGTACGAGTTCCGCCGTAATCCCAAAACTCGTACTCCTGCAGTACGCCGTCACTAAGCAGATATTCTCTCCATGAGCTTTTAGGATGAGACTGCGCTTTTTCCAGCGTCATTCCATACAGTTCATATACCTTTCCGTATTTTTCGGATAAGATTTTGGTAACATGAAAGTCAATTACGTTCATTCTCTTATTCTCCTTTGAAATCGTTTTTAAGATTTAAGATCTGCTACAGCCAGAGATGCCGTTTCCTCAATGCATTTCTGCAGATATTCATCAAAAGAAATATCTGTAAAGAATAGAAACAGATCTTTTACGATCTGTTTATCGCCGGAACGCCGATAAATATTGAAAAGTTCCTCAGATGTTCCGGTGAGCTGCATATCTACCTTACTGAATAAATCTGCCAAGATGGTATCAGGATCGGTAAATACATCCGGATTCGTCGAATGCATTGAAAAAACTTTTTTCTCAACAGTATCCAATAAAGAAGCTGTTTCGGAAGGTTCCTTTTGGGAAGGATTGAAAAGTGACGGAAACATGAGCTTTGCCACTCCGCCGCTGTATCTTTCATCAAACCATGCCCAGATTTCTTCCTGATCAGTTCCAGCAGGAAAGTTAAACCATGGTTCAGCAAGTACAAGACGGTCTTCAGAATCTGGATCAAATGGGACATCCGTTAAAGATTTCCATAAATCTTCCAGTAACAAATCTGAAGATCTGTACTTTTTAACAGGAACCACTTTTCCTTTGTCATTAGAAGCAAGAATCCAAATCTGCTCATAAGCGGGGAAAGGGAAACTCACTTTGGTGGCTGCCGCAAAAACCGCATCATCTAAGCTCGAAAAGAACTTTTTTGTCCCTTTGGGCCAGAGGAGCAGATAGGAATCTTCAAGCTCTAAATTCGGTAAATCATAAATGGTAACCGCCCATTCAATGCAATCGTATTCGGTATAGCCATTTCCACTTGTATAATGCGAATACGCCAGTTCAGCGTAGTCTTCTGCTTCTTCCTCTGGTAATCCATAGACTGTGATTAATTCGTTTCTCATGAAACTCTTGATGTGTTCAGCATGAGCCTCCATGATTTCTTCGTCTGTTAAGACAATTTCTTTTCCATTTCTGTAGATTTTCATATAATTTTCCTTTCGATAAAATGTTTTTCAGAACGTATGTTTAGTTACTCCTTTCTTTGATAATTTGTTCTGATACAGATAGAATAGAAAATTCTTCCAAAAACAAAAGCCGGGAGCTTATGCCCCCGGTTTTATCTCTTTTTTCAATGCTTTCAAGAAATCTTCTTTGCGTATTGTTTCCGATGAATACTTATTGAGATAGTCCAAAATATTTTTCTTCCCGGATATAATACTGAAAAATGCACTTTGCGCTTCTGCTGCGCTCTCAAAGTCAAAGCTGACGCGGAACAACTTTCCCTTTTTGGGATATGTTCGGCCATTATTGCAAATATTATTTTGTGCAACGGGATATAAAGCGATCGTTGCATTTTTTGCTGCCTTATATTCGCAGGACCAATCCTCTAAGTGAATAAGTATTCCATCAGGAGAATGTTCGCGCTGAAGTATTGTCATTTCATATCCTCAAATAAATTCTACATCACAAAGCAACGTATAATGGTGTATTGGACCTGATCCTTTTGTAACAACATGCATAAAATGCTTTTTCAGATGCTGAATTTCATCAAATGAGATTTCATGCATATCTTCATCTCCGCCTGAATTTCCCATGACAATGAGATTTCCCACCAGCATTGGCTGGCCATCATTATTTACAGCAGATACCAGTGCAGGACGCTTGGAAAGACCCTCATCATCGCAAATGATCTCATACTCTCGGTCACCGATAGTACGAGATACAATATCTATCGTCTGGCAGTGAATGAATTTTTGATAATCCTCCAGATCAAATACGTCTACAGAGTGCGTTTTTCCTTCAATAACATCAATCAAATATCCTCTCACATTACATTCCTTTCTTTAATTAAATCAGCTGAATAATGCATCCACGATCCCCGGAACGATATACCCGAATTGCATCTGCAGAGAATTTTCGAACAAAATGATCATCATCATAGATGCGCATCCATGTGTTGAATTCGCAGATGAGTTCATAGTGATCTGGAATGTGTGTTTGTCCATTGACAATATAAGCTGAATAAGTTCCATCTTCCCCGAAAAAAAGTTTTTTTAACTGAAATCCTTTTCCACGTTCAAAACCGGAAAGAATTAAGATGCCGATATCACTGCTGCCAATGTGTTCTGTGTTCTTTTGATAATCCATTTTAAAAAATCTCCTTACATATAATCAAAAATAGAAAGTTGTCCCACGGGAAGTGTTTCCTTGCTTTCAAAAAAAGGTTTCTGCGTCTCATTCGGTGCTGTTATGACCGCCTTTTCACGGCTGGAGGCGACCTGTAACGGTATGGTCTTCTCTATCTTATCCGTAACAGGATGCTGTTTTAGAATTGGGAAATACTCATTTCTGCGCAGAATATTACGCAATGCAACCAGTTCTCTTGATCCCGAGTTAAAAGAAACTTTTAAAGCACAGAGTTCCTTTTCAAGTGCGCTTTTTACATCGGGATCGTTCTCATTCCCAGCAGCATCTGTAAGGGTAAGGTAAAGATTCTGGGCATCTTGCATAATTTCACCTTTTTTTGCCATGTAATCATCTGGGACCACTGGCGGAAGCTCTTTATGATACGCTTCCGGATAGTCTTTTGGCTCTAAAACTTCTTCACACTGTTCTCTATAGTACAAAATATGATTTCGTACCAAGTTCAGGTTAGTCCCGTCACACCAGAAGGGATCACTGCCGCCATTCTTATACAGCAAATCCCAGCGTTCATAAGCTTTTTCGAGATTTTCGGCCAATAACTGCCGAACATCTTTAAATTCTTTTTTCCTGGCCATAAATAATACCTCCATTGACATATTGTTTTTCAGACATTTCCTTATTTAGTTCTCCTTTCGTATGAATTTGCCTGATATGATAAGTATTGTGAATGGGCAGGAAAACAATCGGATCAGAAAAAGCAGAAAATCAGAACATGTGTGCGGCGGACACACAAAGAGCAGAAGCAAAAGAATATTCTCCTGCCTCTGCTATCCAATATTTCCTTTAGTTTTGTTGTAACCGCGTGTATATCCAGAATATTTGGCTATATTATCGCGCTCGAGAGCATTCAGGGAACGATACCCACTCCCTTTAAATGGAATCGTATGAATGTAGAATTTATCTCCATTCTTATAATCTCTATATACATCTCGGCAGCCATGTCCGGTTAAATGATCATTTACCCGTTTCATCACCCGCTGGCTCTGTCCTACATAGTTTTTCTTGCTTTTGCAATTATGCAAAACATATACACCCGAAAAGTCTGTGCAGTGAACCCGCCGCCGTTCGAATTTCTTCACGGTCATAATCGAACTTATTGGCAAGAACGGAATTTTGAATGTAATCTTAGGCTTTTGAGACGCTTTATCGAATTTATGCCGTGCCTTATGTTTTGAGTGAAGAAAATGCAGGAGCAATATCAGACCAAGGCAAAAAGCACAGCCGACAAAGAATGAAAATAAATCTTTAGGCCAAGCTTCTCCGGTTCTATTCCATATAAAGGCGTTCCATCGGGGATATATGTAATCTATAATTTTGATAACACATGTTGAAAAATCATGAAAAAATGTTTCAAACAGCTTTGATAAAAAGTTCCATAATTTCCCAAATTCCTGATAAATATCTATTTTAGAAGTTTCGAAATTGACTCAAAATGATGTACCTCCTTGTTCACTATTTACATGCAGCCGGATACTTACCATAAAATTCCAGGGTTTTTAAAAAACGATTATAGTTATCAGATAATGCATCAACGGTAAGGACTTTCTTGTCATCCATGTCATATAAGGTAACTTCCTGCTTTTCCCCTATTCTTACATTCTTTATATCAAAAACAGATACCGATTGGGTTCTATGAAATAATTTATGAATTTTTAATTCAGTCTTGTTTACCTCCAATTTCCAACTGGAGGTCCAGATTACAACAAACAATCCGATCCCGGCAAAAATAAGCGCAAATCGAAAATGTCCTGCTGTGATATTGGAATTTGAAGTTACTTTAAAAAAAGGAACACACCAAACAGTATGATTTCCAAAGCGAATATGGTCATATATACATATTTAACAGATGCCGGACAACTTACAACATAGCTTTCAGAGTTTTGAGTGGTTGTTGGGCTTGATGACTTTTTTCTGTTGTTCAGATAATGGACAAGATAGTCTACCACCATACAAGAAATATATAGGGTAATTGCTAACACGATTCTCTTCATAGGTTGCCTCCCAGCTTTGGATATTTTTTTCTCATATATAGTATTGTAAAAAAAAATAAAATTGGGCAAAAAAAGAGATCCTTTCGGACCTCTTTGGGTATATCAATTATCATGGATGACAGGCGCAACCTGGTATAAAAGCTGAACGGTATCCTCCTGAATGTTATCATTCATGGCATTAAACATGGAAAATCCCTGTAAACGATACTCTAATTTGGGATCTTTCTGCCCATAACTAACCATATGAATACCTTGCCGGAGCTGATCCATATCATCGATCTGCTGCTGCCAGTATTTATCAACCGTTTTGAGCAACAGCGTTCGTTCGATTTCCCTCATCATATGCTCATTCGGGTATGCCTGCTCCATCAAAGCTTCTTTTTTCTGATATAATACTTTGGCACTCGTATGCAGACTTTTAACAAAATCATCTTCCTTGGTATCAGCATCGCCGATCGTCGGCAGCGGAATGATTGGTAATAAGTTGTCATTGAGCAATTTTGCCGAGATTTCATTTCCTTCATAGGATTCGATTACTTTTCGATCAATAATGGAATCGATCATATACAAAATATCGGAATGGATATCCTCGCCATTTAAGACTTTCAGGCGTTCTCTGTATATAATCTCCCGTTGATCATTGTTGACCTGATCGTACTCAAGAAGACTTTTTCGAGAAGCAAAATGGTTCTCCTCTACCTTTTTCTGCGCTTTTTCGACGGAACGGGACAGCATACGGTGTTCGATCGGCATGCCATCCTTAATTCCAAGGTTCTCAAAGATGGAAATATATTTTTCGGAACCAAATAAACGCAGCAGGTCATCTTCCAGAGAAATAAAAAATTTTGAAACACCCGGATCTCCCTGTCGTCCAGAACGGCCTCTTAGCTGATTATCTACTCTTCGGCTCTCAGAGCGTTCTGTGCCAATCACATACAGGCCGCCGGCTTCTTTGGATCTGCTGTCCAGCTTTATGTCAGTACCGCGGCCAGCCATATTGGTAGCAATCGTTACTGCCCTAAATTGTCCCGCTTTTGCCACGATTGCAGCTTCCATTTCTGGATTTTTCGCATTCAGCACATTATGAGCAATGCCTTTTTTCAGGAGCATCTCAGACAAAATCTCGGAAACTTCAATTGTTTCGGTTCCAACTAAGATCGGCTGGCCTTTTTTGTGGATTTTTCGTACTCTTTTTACGATAGCAGCATATTTTTCCGCCTTGGTTTTGTATACAGAATCATTAAGATCTTTTCGGATGATTGGGCGGTTGGTAGGAATATGGATAACATCCATTCCATAAATATCACGGAATTCCTGCTCTTCTGTCTGTCCGGTTCCTGTCATTCCGCATTTTCTTTCATATTTATTGAAAAAGTTCTGGAAACTGATTGTCGCCAATGTCTTATTTTCCGGTCGGATGGATACCCCTTCCTTGGCTTCCAACGCCTGATGCAGACCGTCTGAAAAGCGGCGACCGGGCATAATACGTCCGGTGAAGGTATCAACCAATAAGACTTCATCATCACGCACTACGTAATCTTTGTCTTTATGCATTAATGCGTTGGCACGCAGCGCATTCACCATTCCGTGCTGGATGCTGAGATTTTCTGGGTCCGAAAGATTCCCAATATGGAACATTTCTTCAATTTTGGCAACTCCGGCTTCTGTCAGGAACAAATTGTTATCTTTCTCATCTGCTACATAATCTCCGGAATCTGTTCCCATTTCTCCGGAAATATAATCAATTTTATTTAATTCCGTTGTCTCGCCACGCTCAAGCATCTTTGCAAAACGATCAAATGCAAGATATTTGCCTTTGGAGCAGAATTTTGTACCGGAAATGATCAGCGGAGTACGTGCCTCATCAATCAGAACCGAATCCACCTCATCAATAATACAAAAATGCAGTCCGCGCTGAACCATCTGAGATTTGCGTACAGCCATATTATCCCGTAAATAGTCAAAGCCCAGCTCATTATTTGTGATATAGGTAATATCTTTGGCATACTGAACCTTTCGATCAGGAGCTTCCATATCCTGCGTAATACAGCCACAGGACAGTCCCATCCATTCATACACCTGTCCCATCTGATCGGAATCTCGTTTTGCCAGATAATCATTGACCGTCACGACATGCACACCTTTTCCGGTTAATGCGTTCAAATAAGCAGGAAGAGTGCATACAAGTGTCTTACCTTCGCCAGTACACATTTCGGCTACTCGTCCTTGGGACATAATAATTCCGCCCATGATCTGAACAGGAAATGGTTCCATCCCCAGAACCCGCTTATCCGCTTCCCGGATAGCTGCGTAGGCTTCAGGCAGAAGATCATTCAGAGATTCTTCTTTCAGACGTTGTTTAAATTCTTCTGTTTTAGATTTTAACTGTTCATCCGACAACTGTGCGTATTCTGGCTGCAGCTCCAGAATCTGCTTTACGGTCTTTTTAATTCTTTTTAATTCATGATCGCTGTGGGTTTTAAAAAATTTCATATATATATTCTCCATTCAATGTTTTTTATTTTAGCTTCTACTTGAAGTATTGTAAAGATTTTATTGAATGGATTTTGACGTACAAGAATTTTTAGACAAAAAAGGAGCCGGAGAGATAAGGGAATCTCTCCGGAAGGTATGAAAAAGAAAATGTTTGTTTTTCTTGTGGACAACTATAACTATACATAATAGTTGTGTCCAATATGTGGTCGAAACATGAAGAAAGCATAAAAAACCGGTAATCGCAATGCGAAAACCGGATTCTCCTTCTAAACGTGTTAGAGGAGTTATTATTATGATATTCGTTGCAAAGGAAAAAGTCAATGTAAAAATATGTCCGTGTTATTGAGTGTTTTGCCAAACGTCAGGAACCTTCATATCTTTTCAGTCTAACTCAAACGTCAACTGTTCTGCTTGCGGCGGAATATAGTTTGTCCATATGACCTCTGTTCGCCGTGCATGACACTGTGTTCTGCCTTCCAACTCGATACGATGCCAATCTTTTAGCATATTGCGGTATAAATCCGAATCATACCCGGAAAGAACTACAGGTCCCGGATGATCTAATATAACTTCCAACAACTTCTCATGATCTGCATCTGACATTTCTTTGGCATATTGCAGCCCGCCAGCACGAGAGGAAAGAACATAAGGCGGGTCCAGATAAAGAAGGACATCTTTATATCTGTATTTTGGAATCAGCTCCAGTGCCGGCATGCATTCAATTTGTACGCCGCGCAAACGAGCTGCCGCCTCTTCAAGCCTGGACGGCAATGATGCCCAATTCTTGGCTGCATAGGCCCTTTCGCGTCCATGTATATCAGACTTCCAGCCGGATGCGGGGCCGCCTGTGCGGAATCCATGACCCATATTAAGCATAACACAATAATTCACAGCCTGCTCCAAAGAATTTTGAGCCTTATTTTGTACTGCATTGTTATAAACAGAGTGTGAATAAGGAATATACCATAGCTCATGGGCAAGCTTTTCTGGATCATTTTTTAACCATTGAAAAAAATTTACCACATTTTCATCCAGATCGTTAATAGTTTCTATGTCGGATCGGCTTTTATTAAACAAAACTGCGCCACTTCCGAAATAAGGTTCCAAATATGTATGGTGTGGCGGGAAAAGAGAAACAATCTGCTTTGCAATCCTCCATTTACTTCCCGGGTACTGAAGAATAGATTTCATTTGGACCTCCTGTTGCTCTTTTTATTACTCTCTTCTACTGCTTCTGCAGCCAAACGCAGAATTTCCGTATCATGATATACATCCGCCAAGACAAAACTTGTTTTTCCGGACTGACGTTCTCCCAGAAGCAGCCCAACTCCTCGCAGTTCCATGTCTTTTTCCGCAATAACAAAACCATCATTTGTGCTCTCCATGATGTCAAGGCGTTCGCAAGGATCATTGTTTCCATTCACAAAAATGCAATAGCTTTGCCATTTTCCCCGCCCTACCCGACCGCGAAGCTGATGGAGCTGTGCCATACCAAAACGATCCGCATCTTCAATCATGATCACGGAAGCGTTTGGAACATTAACGCCTACCTCAACAACAGTAGTTGCTATCAACAACTGGATTTCATTCTTCTGGAATTTTTCCATAATAGAAGCTTTTTCCTTTGCAGAAAGCTTTCCGTGTAAGATGCCGATCTGAACATCTGGAGGATATTCCTTCCGAAGAAATTCGGCATAGCTCTGGACATCAGCAACCGGAAACAATGGGTTCTGCTCTACCATTGGACATATAATATATGCCTGCCTTCCTTGCTGGATCTGGCGGTAAATCATCCGCCATGCCTTGGAACGCTCACTCCGCGAGATTACACAATTTTTTAAAGGCAGTCGATTAGCAGGTCGCTCGTTAATGATAGAAATATCCATATCTCCGTATAAAATAAGTCCAAGAGAACGGGGAATTGGAGTTGCACTCATTGTAACAACGTGAGGCCTCTTACCCTTGTTCTGTAAAGATGTCCGCTGTGAAACACCAAATCGGTGCTGTTCATCAATAATAACAATTCCCAGCTTTTGATATGCGACCGATTCTGAAATTACAGCATGGGTTCCGATAATCAGGTTAGCTGTGCCATCCGCAATTCTTCGATAGATCGCTTTTTTCTGTTTCGTTGTTCCTGTAACTAAGACACATGCATAAGGCAGATTATAATTTTTCAGGAAACCCATCATATCTTCATAGTGCTGTTCTGCCAAAACCTCTGTTGGAGCCATTAAAACAGCCTGATAGCCGTTATCAACCGCTAATAACATAGCTAAAAAGCCAACAATGGTCTTACCAGCGCCAACATCTCCCTGAATCAGCTGGTTTGCCCGATATTTTCCGCACAGCTCTGTCTCCAGCTTTTTCCATGCCTGTTGCTGCGCATTCGTCAATGTGTAGGGCAGTCCCTTTATGACAACGTTATTAAGCAAGCTTGATTTTTTCATCGGACATGCGTTTGGCTCTTCTGCAGCATAGTTTTCCGCCAGCTCTTTCTTGAACTGATAAAATTCTTCAAATTTCAAACGGTATACAGCTTGCTTTTGCGTAGATTCACTTTGTGGAAAATGGATTTCTCTTAAAGCATCTGCTCTGGAATATAAGTTGTATTTTTGAAGCACTGTTTCAGGCAATGTCTCTGGAATCTCCATTTCAAGGGCTTCCCGGACGCAGCTTCGAAGTAATCTCTGCGAAATACCAGATGTAGACGGATATACAGGAAGCATTTTTCCTAATAATTCCTTATATTCTTCCGGTGAATATAAAGAAGGCTGGAACATACAGGGTTTATCACGAAAAAAAGAAATTGGACCGCGTAATACAGCCTTACTCCCTCTTTTTAACTGACGAACGGTATAAGGCGGATGAAACCAAGAGATATTGATGTCTCCGCTGGAATCTTCCCCCCAGATACGGGTAACTTTGCCGGAACGCATCACATTGACCTTTAGCTGTACCCAAATGCTCACAACGGTACCTTCTTCCAAATGGGCAAGATCCTTAATATAGGTAAGATAAGGAAAGTATTCATAATGGTTCGGATAATATTGTAAAAAATCTTCTGCTTTTAAAATTCCTATCTTTTTTAATTTTCGTTCTGTTTTTTCACCAACACCGGATAAATTCACCAACTTCTGCTCCTTTCCCGGAAATTTAGCCTATTTTATAGAAGGCTATATAGATAGTATTAAGAAAAATAGTGAGAAACAGATTCACGTAGGAAAAAAACACACAAAAAAAGAATATCCTACAAACTGTATTGAAGACATTCTTTTTGGCTTTTTTAGTTTATTTATATGATTATTTAACGGGAAACAAATATCCTAACGATTTTATAATATATTCTATTTGTATAACATAAATCTAATGCTTTTCTAAATGATAACATCACATTTATGAAATGTTTCTAAAAATTTCTAAAATCCTTATTTCACACTTGTAGTCTAAGAGAAAATATCCTATAATAAAACTGAAGTTATTAGAGTTCACTAGAAGACTCCAAGTATCTTCACTTGAACCGAGAAAAACGTGGAAATAAGGGGCTGTAACAGAGCAAATATTTGCCGATGTTGCAACCCCTTATTTCATTATTCTGGATAATTACGTTGTTTTACGAAGTATTCCGCCCCATATTCTTCCGCATCAGCCCTGTTATACACGGTCTGTACGGTATATTCAGGAATATTGTATCCGTTTTCTGCCTGCCACGATTCAAACAAATCTGTGGCTTCTTTTTTTGTGTAGCTGCAAAACTGAATAGTACCAAATCCATCAACGCTACTGCTGTAATTAAACTGATAGGTATACATTATATCCTCCATTTCATTCTTCTGTTTTTATACCAGTTCGATATAGTCAATGCAATCCCTTTCAAGATTATTTTTGTCACAGAAATCATTCCATAATTGTTCAAGATCCCGAGAACCAAACGCAACGAACTGTCGTTCGTCTCCATCGTAAAATCCAATATCGTAAACATGTCCACCAGGAATGACAACATCTCGGCTTGCTTCTTTATAGGTCATTTTCTAATTAATCCTCCAATCACCACAATAGTTAGTCCGTTTTGAATTTCTTCTTCCGGTATAGTCCATTCTTCAGACTCAATTACTTCTTCATTAAGTTCGTAAATATCCCCATCCAAAGGAATGATTTCCCCGTTTTTAGCTGAAAAATAGCCGGCAAAAGTACCATGTTCCTCATCGCATCCGGGATAGGCAATCCTATACGAAATACAATCATAATCTTTGCCCTTAATTAAGTCTCCGATTGTAGGATAGGGTTTGTCATAAGTTGTATAATTGGACGTTTCCATATATTCTGGCTCCTTTTATAATTTTTTTGAAAGACAAAATGAATTTCAGATCCTTTTTTGCTCCTCCCTTCCTGATTATTTGATCTGATATTGTTAGTATAAGAAAATATTCCCCCAAACAAAATAAGGGACCATATAAGGCCCCTTATCTGTATACACGTTAAAATCGTTAGATACTATTGCTCAGACGGACGATTCGTATAAAATCTTCTGGATTTTAATACAGCATGCTCTCTTCGCTCCTCAGTATCCCAACTGGGCGGAAAAATAATATTGCCGCCGGGAATGTAGTACCCTTGGAAACACGGAAATCGTTCCATGTTTTATCCTATCGTATATTACTTCAAACATAAAAATTCCTTCCTTTCAGTGTTTAAAAATCATTACCTGTAAGCGCGAGGTCATCTGCTTGCGGTGGAAAAATCCATACATCGCCTTTAGATACACCCGAATTCTTATCTAAGCTGTCCAATAGCTGCATTACTTCTTCTTTTGTCTCAAGTCTATCCCACCTGTCCTGGGAATTTTCAGTCCACATTATGGTCCACATAATTATATCGCTCCTTTTGAAAATTTTTATCCAAATAGTTCCTTTCCATACTCTTCCAGCAGGCTCACATATCGTCCATCGCCAATAATAAGATGGTCCACTAACGGAATCCCTATTGTCCTTCCAGCGTTTACGATATTCTTCGTACTATCGACATCATATTTTGATGGTTGCAAGTGTCCGCTTGGATGATTGTGGCAAATAAGAAAATGGGTTGCTCCAACGATAAGCATTCGAATCAAAATTTCTCTGGCTGAAAGCAAGCTTGCAGCAACAGTACCTCTGCTAATCTCAAAAACACCAATAATACTACTTCTCGTGTTTAGAGCAATAGCATATACATGTTCTTCTGGCAAATTGCTCATTTGAAAACATTTCTTCATGATTTCTGCGACGTTTTCCGGCGAATTACAATTGCTTTCACATAAATACGATTTTTTCTTTTCTAAGTATGGAATTTTTGATGCATTAAGCAGCATCTGATATTCTTGTATTCGTTTCATCCGCTATTTCTCCAATATCTGATTTTCTCGTGTTACAATATCTGTTCATCATGTTGCGGAAAAAGAATTCCTCTTCCGCTGTCAATTCCCAATCAAAAGATTCCATGTGGTCATCGTAGTCTATTTCGTACATTGCTGTGATCCTTCCGTCCTTATGATAGAAAGTATAGAAACACGAGTATGTGTTCCGAAATATTTGTCCACATCAAACCACAGTTCATATGTGATGTTGATGGAATCGTTTGGATACACATCAAAATCATCACAGCACCGGATATTTTCTTTGATAATATCAATTTCTCGCATTAAATCCTCCTATTGTATTTTCAGATCGAATTTCTGCGGCATTATGGTTTTCATATCGTCTTTTGCTTGATAATAAGCATAAAGTGCCGTTAAAGCGCCGGATAAGTGCCCTCAAAATGCCGTTAAAGCACTACGAGTATCCCCGCTATATTACTTCGTTACATCCTCTGCATTGCCCAGAAGAGAATACAGAACATTGATCGACTCATTCAGCGACTTAATATTTGCCTATAATTCAACTTTTTGGGCAAATTTATTAACAGAATCATCACCGCGGATTTTATCAAGCCTTCTTACCTCTGCCGCACGATGCTTTTCTAAAGATTCGATTTTTTGCTTAATTAATTCTGGCCATGTCATGATCTATTTTTCTTTTTTACCCAAAGTTTCTCTGGGTAAAACTCCTTTCGTAAAAAATTATTATATGTACTTTTCAAATTTCAGTCAGCGGACTTTCCAGAACCTTCAACAGGCGCCTCAATTACTTCAACAATTCCGGCATCGACTAAAATTCTTTCAATTTCTCTTGGCTTTGAATCTTCTGAAAGCCAATCACAATCAGAAACTCCCATAATTTCCTCAATAATGGAATCCATGGATTCTCTTGTGATTCTGTTAGAATTAGACATCTTTATACCTCTTTCTTTTAATATTTTGCATTACTGAATTTTGGAGCGCATGAAAATAATTACTCCCAATCAACCAAAACCTGTTCTGTATCGCTGTTTACCACAGAATAATCCAATTCCTGATTCAAAGGTTCTTCAGCTTCCAGAGCAAAATGCTCCAGCAGCGAATCTACTAACGGACTCTCTCCGGTTTTGATTTTTTCCAGTTGTTCCGGAGTAACATCGAGACATCTTTGAAACCGTATGGTTTTTTCTACAGTAATGCGAATCGGGATCGTTTTAATATCATTTTCCATATCAATCTATTTTCCTTTCTTTTCAATGCCAACATAGGGTGATTAATGCCAATCAAACAGCACGGACTCCATCTCACTGTTTACATCTGAATCATCCGCTTCTGCAACCGGAACCTCTTCCTCAGTTTCAGAACCATCTAAGGGCTGTTCTGGATCACCATACGAAAAAGAATATTCGAGTTCATAATCCAGATCAGCTTCGTTGGTGGCGTTAAGTGCATCTAACGTCGCATCCATAAGATTCAGTGTTTCATCCAGGAGTGTAATAGGGACCTCTTTGCTCTCTGCCGAATCCTCTTCTTTAAGTCTCTCTAACTGATCCAGGGTAACATCAAAACGCTTTTTGAACCGAATATTTTTATAGAGAGTAACATAAACAGGGATCGTGTCGGTAAGCTCGTCCTTTATAGGCTGTTGCGCAGAGGCCGTTCTTTCAGCTTTTACGCGGCGGATTTCTTCTGCTACCCTCTTCGGATCAGCAATATCCGTGAGTCGATGCGTAACGAAATTCATTCGTGACGGATCTTCTTTTTGCATGCAAAGAAATTCATGTGCAATTGCCCGATCATGGCATTCGATATTTTTATAAGCGATGAGCTTATCAATCAGCTCATCTTTGGTCATTTTTTTGTATAATACTCTTTCTAAGTCCATATGGTACTTCCTTTCATCATATTTGTTATTCTTCCGGATACACGCAGTCCATATTGAAGTCATTTTCGAACCAACAATGTTTCGAAATCTCGGGAATATCCACGATAATATGATCCGGATATGTCTCCTTAACTGTTCCTTTGTAATATTTTTCATCCAGCCGGCATCGAACAGGCTGCCCGATAGTAAATAAATGTGTTAAATCTGACATTTCGCCCTCCAATCAGGATAGAGCCTGCTTGAAGCAGGCTCATTTTCCCCATTTTCATAAATCAAATTTTATCCAGTCTTTCCAGAAAGAAAAACAGCAGTCTCAAAAATCTTTTTACCATTGTCTGAAAGCCTGCAGAAAATAAACACGGTGCAGCGGCAATCGCTAAAAGAGATATGAGAATATTGGTCCAGATCCAGTTATATTTTCGCATTAAGAGCGAATCATAATAATAGGCATCCGGTAAGCTGCCAAACATTTTCTGATGCCTTTTCGTTTCCATAAGCTGGCGTAATGCCACGATAATCTTGAACGACTGAAAAAATCCAGAAAGATTATGTATGTAGCCACTCTGTAGTCAAAGTGATAAGCCGCAAGGATGATTACACTTAGAAGAAAAAGTATCACTTCTGCTAAACTCACTTCACGAATGGCGTATTCTGGCTTTGCCATAGCTAAATCTCCTTTTTAATGACTATATTTTTTCGCAGTGACTTGCAAGACTTTTGCATAGTTCCCGATCGGATATTTAGATGGTCCGCAGTAATCCTTGAAAATTTTACCTGTAACCATACTATTTCGATATACTGCGCCACCAAGATAAAAGGCGGCCAGATATCGTAAATCGGTTGAGGTTAATTCGTTTACATTGATGCCTGGGAGCAGTCCGATAATCACTGTGTCGGTATTCAAGCGATGCAGGAGTGAAAACTTTCCTGCCAATTTGTTCTTTTTCATAACATTCACCTATTCTTCCTCAAGTACAGTTACCTTTGAAAAATCTGTGTGAATCAGTTTTGCTACGCCTTCTGACATAGCGAGAAAACGTTCATCACTTACCTTTTGCATGGTAGAATGCACCTGAATAATCTGGTTGAGTGCCAGATAAACATCAATTCCTGTTCCGGAAGTCATCTGCAGCCGCAGATCTTCTAAGACTTTCTCCGCCGCTTTCTTCGGCAGAAAAGCATTTTTCTTAACCAGGGTCGCAACAACGCCTGGAACGTCTTTTACGTCCATATTGCCTAATTCTTCAATCCGGTCTTCATTCGCCTGCAGAACTGATCCGAGTTCTCCGCATTTCTCCTCAAAGACTTCAACAGAGGCTTTATCTCCTTTGTGTTCCATCTGAATTCCCGTACCAAGCGGCATTGAGATGCCATTGATTTCCAGAAACATACTGAGGAATACACTGGAAAGCCCAAGGTCCGAGGAAGAAAAACGAATGCCAGCTCTTATGGATTTTACGTCACATCCGGCATTTTTCATGGTTAATGCTAATGACTGCTCCATAACCGGATCATTCAGCCAATAGTTGGCAATCAGGTATTCGAAAGACAGCGTTCCAGAGTGAAACTCCAGATCCGGATGTTCTTTCGTCACAACCTTTTTCATTGCTTTCAGAAGATCAATATAAGGCAATGGAACGTACTGATCCGATACGACACCGGGAACGCAGCCATCCAGCGTAATGACATAGCACAGTTTCGAGTTCAACTGGGCTACCCTTGTCAAAATCTGTCCTTTCTCACGCACTGGCAGTGGTAAACGGTCACCACCTTTGATATCAAACCGCATCATTGCTCCGCAGTCCATCTCAAGTCGTTTCAGGATAGAAATGTATCCCACAGAGATTAATGGACGGATTTCATATCCGTATTCACCCGGATATGCAAGGAACATGCCGTCTTTTTGAATACAGATAGCATTTTCAGGCTTATATGGGTCGATGCTGCCGACTTTCAGGGGGGAACCATGCAGATTGACAGCAATATTGCTACACTGCTCCTGCAAAAACAGCTCCTGCTCCTTGTCTATTCCAATTACAGCGACATCATTGATGACACATGGAATATACTTTTCAAGTCGTTTCATCTTCTCAACAAGATCCCAAAGCCGATCTTCTGTGGAGATCTGAATAAGATCCTCTTCTCCACTAAAAATTTTTTCAGTAACTACTTCTCTCATGATTATTATCCTTTCATTGACAAATTGATATTTCAGATCGTTATTTTTTCGTATGCTCCTTTCGTTATATTGATCTGATAAATATAGAATTATAGAAAGGGTAAAAAACAAAACGACCCGCATAAAACTGCGGATCGTTTGTGGAATTCTATTATAATCGTTGAGATGCCGTTCCTGCCCATTTTTATTCTGAATTTGATTTCTTTTTGCGTTAGTCCTGCTTGCCCTTCTATTATTGTTGAGTTTTCCGGTTTCATTACTGCGTAAATTCGATGGTTATATCTTATATCACCATGCTAAAGCCAGAGGTTTTACGACATCTCATAATAAGCTCTTTCAGATAATCCCAAAATCTTTTGCTCGAGTATATGCCGCACTCAGCGACACATTGAAGAAGTCCGCCACTGCCTGCATATGAATAGTTCTTTTTCCAGATTCTGCAATGTCCGACGCTGCTTCCAAAGTAAGGAAAAAAATATATCGCGGCATTAAAAGAGCAGCTGCAAACTCATTTGCCTGCCGCACCTTTTCTGGATCTTTTTCTTGAAACGGAACTTTATCAGCTTGTTTTTCCCAAATTTCAGCATTTGTTTTGTACCCCATATGCAGAAAAAGATGCCCTAATTCTTGCGCGATAGCAAAACGTTTTCTCTGTTCATCTTGATATGAAGATACAATTATTTTAAAACCATCTCCATTTTTTTCGAGTGAAGCATAGGAAAAATCTTTTTTCATTTGGATAGATCCGCCCAGTTTCTGAACCAAATCGTTTATATCATCAACTCGGAAACCGATTTTATATATATCTAAAATATCTTCGGCCAAAGAATTGATCATATTTCTTATATAATCCGTCATTTTTGCTTTTTCCTTTTCGTGTATATACAATTCCAGCAATACCTCTTTTTTAGTCAAGGTTAAATCTTTTAAAATATTTTCAATTATATCTGATGATAAAAACTGAAAATATTTCTTTACGTCTTTCATTTCATTAATTAAGTATAACTTTTGCGCTTTCTCTATCATTTCCTCATCAGTTACAATGTAATTTCGATTTCTAAGTGGTATGGGAACACCATGACAGTCACCAAGATGAAACTTTTCACAGGGTTCTACCTGGAAATCATTTTGACCAGGGACATCCCAATTTTTCCTTAAACACGTCCCCATATACATAATACTGTTCAAAGTATCATCTTCAGATAACCAAATCAAATCTCCAAGTCTAATTACATCATCGGAACTGGCTTTTGTAACCGTATACAATTTATTCCTTTCCATTTGTCTATCTCCATCTGCAATTCTATTTAGAAATGTCTTCTACTTTTCTGACCGTTTCGCTCCATCGTGAAACGTCTAAATAGTGTGTCTTGCAAGGCTCTACTTCAAAGTCATTGGTCCCAGAAGAATCCCATTCTGCCTTTGAGAGCCAACCCTTTCCTTTGCAGCTATTCAGATCTCCATTCGCAGAGAGCCAGATAATGTCTCCAGCCACGAAAGTACCATCAGAACTAGGCTTTGTGACGGTGTATAATTTCAGTTTCTCCATTTTACTGTGCTTCCTTTCTTAACTTTTTCAGACACTCCGGGCAAAGATTACCATATTTTTCGTCATATGCCCAATTTTTGACCATTTTCTTTAGGGTACTCACATCTTTGCTGGTGTTGTAATATCTCGATACAACCCCGCCGCACTGGTCACAAATAACTTCCATAAAAATTATCGCTCGTTTAATTTAGATCACCCTCATTTAACGTAAGAATTGCCTCTGGTTTACTGATCAATATTTGTTCCAAAGATATACAGCCGCAGCAACATGTCCTTTTCTTCGGCAGTCATATCTTCCAGCATACTTTCAATTATGTCTTTAGGCAAAATTTTGAAGTCGTCTTTGACTTTCGCCATCTCATCAATCAGCTCTATTGATGCATGTTTATTATTCATTAGATTCACCTCTCTCTGCAAATCTTTTCCAATAGCTATAGCAAAATTTGTAGTTATCTACGGATTTTTCGGAGCGTCCGCCGGTGTAAGATTCGATGCAACCCAAACATCTTTTAGAATAGTCTGTATCGGAAGAAATGCACTGATTACATCTTGAACGTAGTCCCCATATATTCTTTTCTGTTCTGACGATTTCCTCAAGCTGCTTCAGATCATAGATCTCTTTAAAACTTTTCTCCGTATAGATACGATCCGCTATATACCATTGAATAATTCTTACTTTATCGCACTTTTTGATGAAAATCACTTCCTTTAGAAGGCAAATTTAGTCAATGCCTATGCTGCCATAATCTCTCTCAACGTAGATAATCTTTTCCCGCTTCATTGCAGTAATTACTTTTGAAACTTCGTTTTTCTTAACGTCTAATACGCTGGCCACATAGTCCACGACGGTTTCTTTAGACAGTTGTTTACCCTTCAAATAGGAATAGATACAGTCTCTTATATCAGCATTGGAAATCACAGAATCGTAATTAACTTCCGTTAAGAAATATATTTTTTCAATATCCTCTTTCTTTATGCTTTTTACTGCATCTGCAGAATTTAAAATTTTATCACCGTTAGTTGTTTTTACCAAATACATGTGCAATTCCTCCTTGAAATTATTATATTTCGTTTTTAGCATGTCCTTTTGCTTTTGAACATTTGTTTTTTAAGAGTGATAACTCTTCTATTGCCTCTGAAATAGATCCGTCTTCGTCACTGTCGATGCCGGAACTTAGGGCTGCACTCATTACACGACAAGCAATATCAATAGCCTTTTCCTGCTTTTTACTTAAATTCATCGATTCTCCTTGTACTTTTTTCTACGCTTTTCTCTGGATTCTGATCTTTGTTGCTTTAACAATTTACATCCGCCGCAATTATTCCGGTTTTTGCAGAACCAGCAATTATCATTGTCAAGCGTCCACCACCAAGGCGGCTGCGGCCGCATTTTTCTTTTTGCCTTTCCCATTGCAGCTCCTATACTTTCCGGAATCTAAATATGTCTTTCCCTATCTGACACCATGCTACCATAAAATCTTTTGGCTGTCTCTTCAAAAAACAGCTTTTCAGCCAAATCAATTGCCTGTGCATTCGTCTCGAAAGGATACACGCTTGCTAATTCTTTAGCATATGCCCTAATCATTGTACTTTTCGAACCAATCATGTTGCTTTCCAGCATATCATGATAGATTTTCAGCATTTTGTCATCTGAAACCTTTGAAAAAATGTCCATTTTACTTCCCATATTATCCTATTTTCCTCCACAAAGATAGTATGCAGTAGGATGAACTTTCTTTAAGTTATCCCATGCAATTTCGCATTTCTGGCAAGTGCATTGTCTAATGTCCTGAATGATTGCCGCTTCACTTTTATATATGTTAGACACTTCAGGACATAATGCCGATTCACCCAGTTTGATACCGCCATTCGGAGCAATCACCGGCGTGCAAACCTTACCGTGCTGGAGCAGGCAGGTTACCATCTGAGAAATGGAGTTTACATTCTGCAAAGTAAGAAGCCTGCAATTTGCACACTTAGGGCCTATAACATTCCAGTCAGCATTTGGAAAATTCTGAAGGGCGCGGCCTTGCGGGTATAAGCACTTCTGCGGATTCTGCGGGTTTCCCGGGACCGCCTCAATGATGGCTCCCAGCTTATTCAACCAATATTTTTCCTGTTTAGACAGTGGATCTGGATAGAAGCGCGGATCATCTGTAACCTGAATCAGTACCAAACGATTCCCATATCTTTTGATAAGCTGCGTCACCCTTGCATATACTTCTCTGTCCCGGGCTAATTTACGCCCATTCGTGATAAAACATATGGGACATCTAAATGCCAGCTGGGTCCATTTGAACTCTAAAACATCCAGAATTTCCATGATCTGCGGATGCTCAAACATTTCTCCGCCGGAAAAATTCCATGTTGGGATCTTATAGGTCTGCAGGAAGTTTAAGGAATCTCGAAAGGTCTGTATGGGCATATGCAGTCCATCCGGAGTACAATCTGACATGCAGTGGGAACAGCCCATATTGCATGCATAGGTAACATCAATAATCATAAGTCGTCTCCCTTTTTCATTGTATGTGTCAAGACTATGTAGTCAGTTCCATTACCATTTTCGATAAACAAATTTCACCCATATTATGTGGCAACGCATTTATGTCAGTATTTATGCCAGCATATTTGTTCCGCATTCTTACATAAAAGGCTGTTATGTTGTAAGAAATACGCCAACATGTACCGCTTGAGTGGAATTTGATATGAAAATACTATATTTCCTTCTGTTCAATGCTAAATTTGTGACAGAATCAAACGTATTCTCTGCACCATATATTGTAGTATCATTCAAGACTAAAGTAGTCGAAATTGCGACTATTTATAAAGTGAGAGAAAAGCTGGGGTAGTCGGATTCGAACCGACGCAGTTCAGCAGTCAAAGTGCTGTGCCTTACCGCTTGGCCATACCCCAGTAATGGATAGAAGGCTCAACAAGTTCTTCTTTACATAGTATTATAAAATTTTTTAAAATTCGTTTTCACGTACGAAAAAAAAGTTGAGCCTTTTATATTTGTTTATGATTGCTTTTTATGATTTGAAGCGGTTGTTTTAAACATCACTCCGCAGTGTCATCCCTTCCAGCCGTATAATAAGCGTCCTTTCCCCGGAAGAGCTGGATTTCTTTTTTACACCCATAACACGGAAAACTGAACTGCTCCTCTTCAATATTGGTCATGTATTTATATGCCCTTCCACAAGTACATTTTAAGAAGACCTTTTTCAAATCTTTCAGCGGAATTGCATTCCCGCACTTGCAATGGTATTGCTTTATCGCTTCATGGTAACATGCACCCCAGGTATTCCCGCATTTTGGACACCGGATGAGCAACATGCCCTTATAAAAAACGGGAGCAGTTTTTGTATCTTCATCTGACTTTGTAGCAACTTCAATTCCTTCTTCTGATGCTGCCGGAGCTTTTTCTTTTGCGGTTTCCGGTTGGAATTTTTTCAAAACATCTGATAATGGATAGGTAAGCGAATCTGGATCTGAAATAGGTTCCACCGGAGCAGGGTCCTCTGAAAGTGGATCGGGATATTCAATCTCAGAGCTAAAAGGTACATCCTGCTGGAAAAGATCCTCTACTGCTGGTAAATCTTCAATGTTTTTACTCGCTGCCGGACCGATAACGAATTCTGAATTGTCTGGGGCTTCATCGAATTCCGAAACGTCCGGAAGATCAAACGGGGGACAAAATAACGGGTTATTTGAATCCTCCTCATTCAGAGTTGAAACAGCCATCTGATATGCTTCGTCGATAAGTTGTCGTGCCTGCATGGATGTAACCTGAAATTCCATACAGGTATACGGCGTTTTGATTGTTAATAACATAAAAAACCTCCCTATACATTTTATAATCTCTCGGAATCTTCAGCCCGCTAAAATCAAGGCTTTCAGATCCCTCTTTTTATATGAAGAAACTATCCGCCAAGAGATATTAGTATTTGCAAAAGTTCTGAAATGTTCGTACTCAGGATTTCTAAATTACTTAGCTCTGCTGTATCCTTTGAAAAAGCTTGCAGACATTCCTTTCGAGAATATGATTTCGTACCCACTTTCACGATTTCAGGTAAAAAACAGCATTTGAGATACCTGAAGAACTTTGTTACTGATTCTTCAGCATTTGCCAAATATGTCTCCGTGTTAATCCATAGATGACATTGTACGTTATTACCAGAATATCCCAAACCAATCTTGCGGCAACCATTTTGCGTTTCCGCCATCTGCAATGCCACTTTGGCATAGGATATACTGGTTAGCGCGTTTTCGCCTAATGCTGTTACTGTACATATTTCTTGCATTACTCTTTCACTGCTCATCTTGAAATACCGTTTTTTTTGCTTTTTTTTCTGGCAGCCCTCTTCCGCATCTGCTCACTAAGATACCGCATCTGCTCCATATCCTCTTCCGGATCTCTTGGATGACCTGGACACATCAAGACCAAGCTCAAAAATCCGAAAAAAAGTCCACAAGCTCCAATAATTCCACCAAGTGTAAGTGCCATAACCTTCCATCTCCTTTTCAAACGTTAGAGAGCTGATTTACACTCTCTTATATAGAATTGTAAATCCACTTTCAAAAATTTCTCACGTACGAAAAAAAGCGCGGAATTCTGTTAAAATTCCACGCTTTGCGAATATTTATTTTCTTTTAAAAGGAGAACTTATTCTTCAGGATATTTTTTTCGGAAACTTTCTAAAACATGTTCAAACATAGTTTCGATTTCTTTCGCTGTCAGATCCACGATCTCCGGGAAGAAATCTTCTTCCTCCTCATCATAATCATCATAGTCGTCCTCATCGTAAGGGTCATCCAGATGATCATGCACAAAATTATAGTCCTCAACGGTATCCAAAAAATCCCGAAAACATTCTGAAAATGTAGTGCCGCCATAGTAAAAAGGACTCATCTCAGTATTCGAACCAGATTGCATACCATTCTTCTCCGCAGCGCGGGCAGCCTGTTCGGCTTCTTCTGGATCTATGATATGTCCCCAAAGTCCATATTCATTTTCCTCCAAAGTTCCAAAGTGTCCATTGCAAATCAGGCACCGGAAAATAGGTTTCTGATCAAAATTCTCCATACGTTTTTCCTCGTTTATCTTTCTTCAACAATTTAGTCTGTATCATATTCTCCCGTTACAGTTCGTTTTGTAGTGTTTCGTGGTGTTTCGTACTGTTACAGCTCAATATGTATCATATCACGATTGCCCCCAAAAGTCATTGCTGTTTTATTATTTCTTGTATTAATCAAGAAAGCCAGCAATCAAAAAAGCGACTGCTACGGCAATTGCAGCGATATTTCCGAAGGATAATACCGCCGAAAGAAATCCGACAATAACACAAGAAATACCCATCACCTTATCGAATTTAATGCTGCGTTGATATTTACGTTGCATATAACGTCCTATCTGCTCTTGCTCGCTCGGGGATCGAAATCCGGTTAATTCTGTAACATTTTTATAATTTTCTTTTGACATAAAAACCTCCGTACCAATTATGTAGACCTATGGCTGTATTGTCTCCTTGAAATCGGGATTATATTTCTGTTTGAGTGTCTTATTCAGAGTAATGGAAGTACATTTTGTGTAAGATTGCTTAACCTTTTGTCCAGGCTCAAAACTAGCATTTATGTACATATAGGCAGCAAATAAGGCTGAGATTTCTGCGGCATCTTGATCTACAGCATAGATTGTATAATGATGGAGATCATTATAGATTTCACAGGGTTTATCAATCTGAGCAATCTGCTTATTACCACAATAAACCGGATGTTTTCCTCCTTCTGCTCCAAAGCCAATCGGATACAGATCATACTGCTCCTGGTCGACTATGTACATGTGCATATAACTGATAGTCGTAAACCAGCCTTCTCTTTGATCAATCTGTGCAACGTTACCTAAGATTCGATGTTCAGAGTTGAAAATCTTATACGGCCTGTAAGCTTTGCTTTTGTCTGGCAGCGGACGTTCTTTCAAAAAGCCGCCAGCATATACCATATAATAGTCCTTATCGAACAAGTGGATGGTGATTTCGGCTTCCATACTTCCCAATTTTCCCTGAACTGAAATAGAACCCACTTTTTTCTCTAAATGCCAGATTGTAAAATCTGCTGAAAACAGCTCTTTTCGCTGTTGTTCGATTTTTAGGATCATCTAAAATCCCCCCCTATTAATTAGCACGTTTCTTCTCTGCTTCCAAAATATCCTGAAGCAGGAGTGACCCAAGCTTTTCCGTAAGGTAATCTACGGTTTCCGCCTGTGAATGGTTCCCTTTTGCATAGTTCTGCAGATCAGTATCCAGTTCTAAGGCATCAATATCTTTAATGAACTTTTGGATCATCTGCAACTCTTCATCCGGTCCATACGGGGTAAACTCCACCTTATTACGGAATCTTCGAAGCAGAGCCTTATCCAGTCTGTCTGAGCGATTTGTTGCTGCAATTACCACTTGCCCTGCGGCAAGTGTATCTAAGCATTGCATTAAGGAAATCGTTGTTCGGCCAAGCTCCCCATCTGCTCCCGTATCATGACCGCGCTCAAGACCGATACAATCAATTTCATCCAGCATCAATACACAAGGGACGTTTTGGCAATATTGAAATACCGTCTGCAAATTCTTAGCAGTTTTTCCAAGATAGGATTCAATTAAATTGGAAAAGTTAAGGTATATATAGGGAATTTGCAGTTTATATGCAACATACTTTGCAAATTCCGTCTTTCCAGTTCCCGGTAATCCGTAAATCAAACTGCCGTTACGGTATGAAATAGCATAGTCCGCTAATCTGTATGCAACCTGAGTTCCCGCATAAATCTTATCGTATAACTGCCGTTGAACAGTGCCTACATAATAACGATTTTCGGGAAAATCAGACACATCCTGAATATGGATAAGCCCTTGCAAATTAGCCGGCAAGGTAGTCAACTCTAAGCTGCCGATGTTCAGCAGGTTTTTGCAGTAATTAATCTGCCGTTGATTTTTTTTCGTTGTGTCATTCGCACAACATGCTATTGCTGCTTTTTTCGCATCTTGAATTCTGTTTTTAGCCAAACATTCGATTACGAGTAACATATTTTTATCCAAACCAGACATTTCAATAAATCCTTTCTATATTTTTCTCGACAATTTCACGTAAAAGATTTCCAAACTTATCGCCAAGATAAACGGTTATTCTTCTACAATTTGTATATTCAAATCGTCATTGCTTTTCATGATTTCCTGTAACCGTGCTTCCGTTTCCGATCCCGCCGGAACGTGAATCTTTAATGGCTCTCCGCACAATGCAAAATTGTCCTCATCAATTTCCTCTACGGTTCCCGGGAGATAAAGATCTGTCAAAGAGCTACACGCTGTGATTGCGTGATCCCCAATCTTTTTTAATCCGTCCGGGAAATTCAGCTCTTGCAAGGAATCGCAGCCATAGAAGCTGCTGTTTTCTAATATCTCCACTGGACCTGAGATTTCAACTTTTTCCAGTGTTGTTGCAAAGTTAAATGCGCTGTTGCCAATTGCCCGAACCGTTTTCGGTAAAATAACCGTCTTTACTTCTTCATTTCCTTCAAAAAGCCGCTCACCAATCTGACTGACTGTCTTTCCGTTAATTTCTTCCGGAATGGCGATGGTATCCTGCGGGGTTGATGTCTCAAAATACCAGATAGATACTGTTCCATTCTCCAGATCCTTTTTAAGATACTGGATATCGGACGTTTCCCTGCTCATTGAAGTTGTAGATACCGAATGGTTGTTCGGATCAGTGTTATTGCCTACTGTTGCATTTTGGGAGCTGCCGCAACTGCTCAAAAGGAGGCAAAATCCACATAATCCTAACACAATTTTTCCCTTTTTCATACCCAAATCCTTTCTCTGAATATTTTTTGATGTATGCGGCGTTACTTCTTTTTAGACACTTCCGAAGCGCAACCCACAATATCCCCAATATAGATTGAGGTTTCGGTTCCATTTTCATCTTCGACCACAACAATGAAATTGTTCAGATTCGAAATAATTCCAGAAATGCTTGTACCATCAGAAAGCTGCAGACGTACGGCATCATTTACGAAGAATCTGGCATTTTGTGAACCTACATACAAAGAATTCTCAATTGTTATGCTTTGCACAATTCTTCCCTCCTTATAAAATCTTTTCACATATAGTATTAGAAAAAAAATGTTAAATCGTATTTCACGTACAAAAAAACAGTATCAACCCTCTAAGTAGACTCGGATGCTACAATCATCAAAAAGAAGATGCCCTTTCTGCAGTATCAGGCATCTCCTTTTGTGGTAAATATTCTATTATTTTAAAAATTGGCTATAAGAATAGCACTTCGCGGATCATTTCCTTCCGGATCTCCCAAAAATGGACATAAACATAATCTGAATGTATGATGTTAAATACCTGATGCCAGGATAACACCCTCATGAATGCTTGTTTAGCAGCGTCAGCATCTCTATACACTTCATAGTCGCTATCCAATTCTTCCGGCGTATCTCCATTCGGGACATATTCTCCAAGCGAAATACTATCCCACATTAAGGAATCACTCAGAAGTAATTTCCGATCCGGAACTTCCAACGTAAGGCAAACGGAGGCCTCGTCGGGAAAATTGTCGAAATCCAAGTTTTCAGGAATATTGTTTTCGCCGCCGTAAAGATAATATCCCCAAATAGGCACAGCGGAAGGAACTGGCGGAACCCCAATTGATTGTATCATTTTATTGACGAGTAGTGAATAACCGCCCGGAGTGTACGGGAAATCCACAATAGGGCAGATCTTTTCATCCCCGTAATATGGAATGCCTTCCTTCAACAATCGAAGCGTCTCTTTGGTTATCAGTGTCCATACTTTCAACTAAACCACCTCTTTCTTTTCCAAACACAACACAATTATCTGGTCACTAATAGTATGTGAAAAATTTAAAATCTCGATTTCAACGTACAAGAGAAAAAGACAAAAAGAAAAGAGGGAAAATCCCTCTTTCTCATTCATATGCCTATGCTTTGCACAAAAATGCTGCCCTTACACAAAAAATGCCTCGTTTCCTCTTGCCACTTCTGACGTTCGAAAGAAAATTACAATCTGATGCGGATATGGAGCCGTTGTATCTCCATAATCAATGTTATCTATATGAAAATCCAAATCTTTCATGCGGATTGTTTCAGTGGGTACATCATCTTTTTCTTGCTCGCATAACAATATTGTAAGAGAGTTTGGGACTCTGCTTTTCATCAAAACTTTCATATCAATCGCTCCTCTTCAAAAATTGTATCATGTAAAAAAAGCCTATACAAGCCCTCATATTTCACGAATTTCTTTTCCTTATATTCCCCTATTTTTGTATAAAAATCATGAAAAAAAGTAAAATCAGCATTTCCACCAGTCCGATTGCACATAGTCGAGAAAAATTTTTGTATTTTTGACCGGAAATTCGAAAATCATAGGGATTTTGAGGGTTGATCCAGATTTCTATCGGCATTCCGATCCATAGGGGTTGACTGAGGGATTCTAACAAACAAGGGAGCAGATATCGTTCCGGCCAGAAAAATTCGATCAAAACCATTGGCATGTTCGAGGTTCGAAACCCTTCTATGGAAGCAATACGCCCTTGAAGCTTTTGCGTGCAACGTCTTTTCTTACGAAAAACGCAGATTTTTAGAATACAACCCATGCAAAAGAAAAATAGGCTGATTACCACTCCGGCCCCTAAAAACAAGCGAGCAGCAATTACAGACATATATTATCCTTCTTTCTAAAAGAATATTTTTCCTATATTTAGTATTGCAAATTTTTTGTATTTTAAGCTGTGTTTATATGCGAGTGGAAGGACAAGAAAAGCTCCGACAGATCAGCGCGCAACATATATGCTGGTCAGGCCGGAGCAGATAAAAAACAGAAATTAATGAGTACCTACATAGTAGACAAGCCCGATAGCCACCGCAACAAGTGACTGCATAATTCCTAATATCAAACGGCCTGTCCATGCCGCGTTTTTGACAAATGCATTTTCCGGTTTGGAATTCTGGTAATAAACGATCGCAGGCTCTCCTTTTTTCCAAACCGCTTTCGTTGCATCCGCTGTTTCGCATGTGTAAGAAGCAATTCCCGCCTGATAGCGGATAACAGCATGAAAAAGCGGCTGCCCTTTAGCGTTTTTGATTTCCACTACATCTTCAACAATACCATCAGCTCTCTCTTTACAGGAAAGCAATTTTCGAATTCGCGGAAGTGCAACGAATCCAAACCACCCAATTGCGTCAATCAGCATGCAAGCATAGAATAATAAACTAAATTGTTCTGAACTCATGAAGTCGTCCTCCTCTTTGATTCGTTTCGTGCGACTATGTAGATAAATTTATTATACATTACAAAAGCATAAACTGCAAATTGTTTACAAAAAAGTAATCTTTGGCACAAAATTATTTGAATTTTTATTGCTTCTGCCAGGAATAATGATATAATAAATTCATCAAGAAATTTGGTTATCAATTTAACCTCCAATGCTTCAGGTCTTTCAAAAACAATAACAGTTTTTAACACTCTCTAAAAGCTCCAATTTATTCCAAATAACCTGTAGTATCAATCCATACTATATTTCCAGTACCTTTGTGAAATCCAGCAGAAGGCGGTAATTAAACCGCCTTCCCCTTGCCTGCCATGTTTCGAATTTACATTGATTAGGAATATACACTGCTATTCATATGCAATTTAAGAATTTTCGGGAATACTACTAAAATTTTCCACATAAAAAAAACTCCGCGTTAAAGCTCCGTTTGGAACAGCTTTCCCAGTGACCTTGTTAAAATCATATTTAAAATCTCCACGATCCTCAGAAACAGTAAAGATTCCGCCACGTTGAGATTTTTCGATCACTTCAGATACTGGCACAATCACAATCTCTGCATCATCATAATCATATTTTTCTACACAATACGCAATGCAAGGAATAGCTTCCACCCCTGTGATATCTGTTCGTAGATCCTCAATCGAAATGTCTCCGTTTAAAAGGGCTTCAAGTTCAAAGCCGCAGTAGCGTAAGAATTTTTTTACACTTGCTCTGGGTGCGGAAATATCTGTTGACTCCTTTTTTTTATTTTCCGTATTGGACAAGCATCTCGCAACTAAAAAAATGACCAAATTAACATCATCTCGATATGCTTCGAGGTATGTCTTTTCAGCATTAATTTCAAACCCGTTCAGAGCCAAGGCAGCTACCAGCATGCCCTTTCCAATTGCGACTGTTGATTTGATAGATTTTCTTGTTTTCATATGGTTTGCACTCCTTTTTCTTGTCTTTTGATATCCATATCATACCATTTACAGGAGATTTGTCAATATCTCCTGTAAATAAAAGTTTGATCACCCACTAATATTGCTTGCGCCCATCTTCCATATAACAAAAATCAACTGAAGAACACTATGACGTTTAGATTTATAAACATTCTTGACAACCACACATTAAATTGCTCGAAAATAATGTGTGGTTGTCAGATGCCACGGGGTATTAGCCGAACGCAGAAGAAGGTCTAAACGCTCTATACGAGCGCTTTTTACAGGAAGATGCTATTCCAATACAAACTTCAACTGCCCGGGTTTCTAACGTATACAAAAAAGCAAAGAACGGCATAGCCGTTAAGCCATACCGTTCCTCGTTTCCATATTTCTTAAATTACCACCGTGTTACTGGCGTTTTTTTCTGCGGACGGTTTCTTCCAGAACACCGAAAGATCCTGCCGCCAGAGCCATTAAGATGCCGATCGGGGTCGTATCTCCTGTTGCTACGCTTCCGGCTTTGGTGATGGTGGTACCTTTTTCATTGTCTTTTGCAATGCTTCCAGTGCTTGCGGTCAGAGTAGCGCTGCCGCTCTGCTGTTCTTTCTTCACGGTTTCTGCCTTCTTCGCTTCTTCCGCCTTTTTGGCTTCTTCTGCTTTCTTGACTTCTTCCGCTTTCTTCTCCTCTTCTGCTTTCTTTTCTTCCTCTGCCTTTTTCTCTGCATCTACAAACTTCTGATAGTTTGCTTTTGCAATTACAAGGTCCGCAAGAGTCTCGGCATGTTTTGCAGCGGCTTCCTCATAAGCAACTTTCTTCACAGCCGTATTCTCTTTTGCTTTGGCAAGATCAGCTTTTGCTGTCTCGTAAGCGGCTTTTGCAGAATTGATCTTGGTTACGTAATCGTTCAGATAGGTGAAGCCCTCTTCTGTGATCGGGGTCTTCATGGCATCTGCCAGTGTGATATTCTTGGCAATTGCAAGAACACCGCAGGCATCGGTGTATGCCTTATCTTTCTCTTTTACGGCCTGCTTTTTCGCAGCTACATCTTTCTTAGCGGCTTCTACAGCAGATTTCGCAGCGGAAACATTTTCTTTTGCCTTTTTCAGAGCGTTCTGCGCATTCTGGTATGCATTCAGGGATGCTTTGGCAGTTTCGTATGCTTTCTGGAGCGGTGCTACAGCCGCGGATTTAGCGGCAACTTTCTGTGCGGTTGTATCTTTCTCAGCCTGCAGTTTTTCAACCGATTCTTTTGCTTTCGCAAGAGCATCCTCTTTCTGTTTCAGCTCTGCTTTGGCATCCGCAAGGGCGGTCTGTTTCTCTTTCAGAGCAGCTGCTTTCTGATCAGCAACAGCCTGTTTTGCTTCCATATCCTTTTTCAGATCGGCAATGTTTTTGTTCAGCTGTGCCAGATAATCATTCTTTTCTTTTGCGGTCTGCTGATCTGCTGCCAGTTTCTTTACAGCATTGTCATATGTAGCCTGTGCGGCATCGACTGCTGTCTGTCCGTCTGCAATGGCTTTCTGGATATCTGCCAGGGCTTTGTCTGCATCTGTCTTGGACAGGTTCTTGATTACCTGTGTTCCGGACGCGGTTACGATCTTATATCCAACAGCTTTCTTTACAGAGCTGTAAGAATGACCCGTTACTGCAGAATGGTCACCAACCGCTTCGATAGCATCCGGTCCATAGCCGAAATCTTCTCCGCATTCATTGCATACCTGATGGTATTCGTAGTTGGTTTCTACTTTGGCATTCTTATCGCCAGTCATTGCGATCACAGATTCTGTCAGCTTGTCAAGAAGCTGATCTCTTTCTGCCTTTGCAGCAGTAAGTGCGTTTTCTTTCTGGTCGGATACCTGTTTGCAGGATGCGATATTTTCTTTTGCAGCATTCACTGCAGATGCGCTCTCAGCAACTGCATTCTGAGCTGTTTCATATGCCGTTGTCTTGGAATCGAGATCCGCTTTTGCTTTATTCAGCTCCTGTACGGCATTGTTGTATGCTTCGGTAGCCTGTTTCAGAGCATCTTCGTTGACGGATTTCTCGTTCTGATACTGTTTCAGAAGTGCATCCCATTTTGCCACTTCATCCTGTGCTGCATTGTAAGCCGCCAGTTTCGCATCGTAATCAGCCTGGGCTTTATCCAGATCTGTCTGGGCTTTAGTAAGTTTGTCAATGTAGGCCTGCAGGAGAGCGCGGAACTCAGCTACTGTGTAGCAGTAACCCTCGTCTTCATCGTTTACAGAGCCAAACACCTGACTCTCACAAGAACTGTATAAATCCGGATTCGTTCTGTTATAGCAGAGTCCAAAACCTGTAACTGTGTTATTGGCGCTGACGAGAGCAAGATAATGCAGTCTTTCGCTTAAAATAGTGCTGTCTTTTTCACTGTCATACCATGCCATATAGGCGATTTCCGGATCATCCATTCCCCATGCAAGGTTTTCACCATAACCGAACTGGAAAGTATGATCTTCTGTATGTAAAGAAGCATTTGCCTGATACTGCGCCGCAGCCATTGCTCTTGCAGAAATTTTAAACTCTTCCAGATTATTTGCTCTTCTGAGTTCATTGGATTTTTCAATAAAATCCAGAGCGTACAGCATGTTTTTCAGACTGGTTGCATCATCTTCCGCACCCATGTTGGTTTTGTCTGGATAATCTCCCTGTGAAAACAGATCAGATGCTGCTGTCTCACCGATACTGTCGAAGAATCCTTTTGATCCCAGTGCTTCCTGCTTCTTCGCTTCTTCTGCAGCCGCTTTTGCCGCATCTAAAGCTGCTTTTGCTGCATCCAGCTCATTTTTGGCTTTTTCTGCATTAGACTCAGCATTTGCTTTGCTGTTCTGTGCATCTGAAATGTTGCTTTCGGATTTGGACACTGCATCTTTCTTCGCATCCATTTCAGCTTTGGCGGTATTCTGTGCATTTTCTTTCTGGTCTGCATTGGACTGTGCCGCATCCATCTCAGCTTTGGCAGTTTCAGCGGCAGATACTTTTTTCTGGTAATCTGCGGTAAGCTCGTCCAGCTTGCTGTTCGCTGCGATCAGCGCATCAAAGGCATCAGAATATTCTTTCTGCGCGGCATCAACCTTTTTCTGCTGTTCTGCAAGTGCGGCGGCATCTGCGTTCACTTTTGCTTCTGCCAGACCCTTTTTCGCATCTTCCAGCGCATTATTCTTGGCATCCAGATCTTTTTTCGCATTGTCTGTAACGGTCTGCTGTGCCTTTACAGCGGCATCTGCTTCTTCCGCATCCTTTTTCGCCTGTGCATATTTGGAATCTTTATCTGCGGCATTGGAAGCGGTATCATACAGGTCTTTTGCGGTTTCTGCATCTTTCTTTGCAGCATCCGCGTCTTTTTCTGCATCTTTTACATCGGATTCTGCCTGATCAACCTTGTCCTGTGCATCCGCCTTGTCCTTCTCAGCAGAAGATTCATTTTTCTTTGCTTCATCCAGTTCTTCCTGCTTTTTGGCATCCTCTGCTTTGGCATCTTCCAGATCTTTATTTGCTTTATCCAGATCATTCTTTTTCTGATCCACACTTTCCTGTGTTTCATCGGTCGTGGTCTGGTCTGCTTTCTGCTGTGCATCCTGCTCTGCCTTTTCCTGCTCTTCTAAAGCGGCCTGTGCATCCTTTTCTGCCTGCTCTGCTTTTTTCTGGTCCTCAGCGGCTTTATCTGCATCTGCTTTAGCCTGGTCAGCAGCATCCTGTGCATCTTTCTGCGCCTGATCGAAAGCATCCTGTGCATCTTTTTCAGCCTGGTCGATATCTTTCTGCGTCTGATCGGCCTCTGCCTGCTTTTTATCTTCGTCCTCTTTAGCGGCATCATAATCTGCTTTGGCCTGATCGGAATCCTGTTTTGCTTCGTTTTCCTTTTCCTGCGCCTGATCCAGCTGATCCTTGGCTTCTTCTTTGGTTTCCGGGTCTGCCGGAGCTTCGGTTTCTTCTGGAGCCTGTACGGTGTTTTCAGTATTTTCATCTAATGTTTCAGCATGAACAGTGGATGTTCCTCCAACTGCCACACCACCTGCAACAACACCCATAGCCAGAGTTGCAACTACTTTTTCTTTTTTCATTGTCCTATTTCCTCCTGTACTTAGCAATTTTGATAACCAACGATCCTATTCCATTTAGATTCGTTTTTGTCTACATTCATAGTATGACAAAAAAAATTCAAATGAATTTTCACGTACGAAAAAAAATAGAAATTAATCATTATTACAAAACCGCTGTTTTCCACAATGATTGTATTAAGTGTACCACTTTGACCTTGCAAAGGCAATCACTTGATTGTATTTTAGCAAAAAATTGGCAGAACTTCTATCATGTCGTGGTAAAAATCCTGCCAATAATCCACTTACTTATTTGTTCTTTTTGTATGCACTCCATGCTTCATCCGCAGATTTGAAATATCCAACCTGCAGACTTTCCTCGCGGACGATGATATCAAAATCTTTCATCTCATCTTCTGGCGCATTTTTCGAAACAGTTACTGTAGTAAACAGTGGTGTTGTTTTAGATCCTTTGGGGAGAATCTTCTTATAATAATAGTAGCCATCGCTTTTTAATTCCCAGTCGGTTGTATTCCAGTTTACAGTACAATACTGCTGCATGTCATTGTCTGAAAATAAAACCTGCATACGAACATATGTATCGCTGCCATTATTTGTGACACGAACCTCTTTTTTTACTACGCTTCCGGGTTTAAAACTCGGATCTGGAAAAACCTCTTCGATGCTGGTATCATTCACAGCCACTTTGAGCTTATTATTTGTCTGCTCAGAATCGGTGAAGTACGCAAGCACTCCACCAATTCCAGCGACAGCACAAAGAAGCATCAAACAAGTAATGAGGAAAAACCGTTTCTTACCTTTTACTTTCTTCATCTTTGTGTCCTCCAAAATCATTTCGCCTTAACGGGTACGGTAAACGTGGCTGTTAATTTAACGCCATCTTTATTGTAAGTGACAGTTACCGTGCAATTGCCGCTACTATTCGGGAACGTCTGAATACTTGTCGTGTAGGTGCTTGCATCTACAATAACGCTGGAATCCTTGGTTCCGTCATTGGTAGTCAATGTAGCTTCAATTTGATTTTTATCTACCGAAGATCCGCCAGATACGGGACTACTACCAATCCATCTTGCGGTAAACGTATACTTCACACTATTGTCTTTAACAGACTGCAGTTTGTTATCGACAACATCAGTGTGTGTATAGTATTGCCAATCGTACTTGAAGTTGGTGAATGTTGCGTTGTAAGTATCGTTATCTGGTGTCATGTTGAAAGTTACATGTTCTCCGGAAACTGTACCGCCTTGAGAGGTAAGCGTAGACAACCTATATCGTCCTGTTTCTTCCTCAGTTGCAACATAATCTCCCATCGGAATATCCTTAAAGACCTCTGACAGAGATACATATCCGTCTGATCCGGTGTTTTTCTTAACGGTGCCAGCATCAAATCGTACCTGTCGATAATAGGTGTGTGATTTTCCCGCATAATCGGTACCCGTCAGTTTAAGAATAAAGATTGGATCACCGTTTTTGAAGTTGATATCAGATGCTTTGATACGTTTTGTAAGTGTGATCTGCTTAGTTTTAGGTAAGTTCTGAAGAGTACCTTTATCTACGGTCGCTCCATTTTCATTAATGGTCACTTCAAAAGACTCCAAAATATAACCTTTATTCGCTGCGCAGGACTGTTCCTCGACGAGATAGGTATCATATAAGAATCCTTTACCACTTCCAAAATTCACATCTTTTCCATAGATATAACCATCACTGGCAGTATTCACAATGTGTGACTCGCCAGTTGTTTTACTCGTGATTTTAAATGGAATATTGGCCATGGCCTTGTTTTTCTCATCTGTTTTATTGAAACGAATGTAACCTCTGTACGGCTTTTCTTTTGATACTGGCTTATTTTTCAATACAGCCTTATCATTTTCGATCACGGAGTTCATAACATATACATTAGAATCCAACTGATATCCTTTTGGAGCCTTGGTTTCCTGGAATGTTGTGGTTCCAACTGGGAATACAACTTTTCCGTTCTCCTTATAGAAGTCCGGCCCGCTTACCAGATGATCTGCATCCAGTTTGATCTGACCTTTTGCATCCGTTTTTAATACCCATGTATATTTTGCTTTTCTGCCGGAAGCTGTCGGATCGGTTGTGGACACTACATCATAATATTTCATGGTATATTCCGCACCCTGTAAGGAGCCTGCTCCTTGTGGTTTTGCAAGTCCTGTTTCTGCATCCACTTTTTCGAGAATAACTTCTGGAGCAGGAACCTGTCCCGGTTTATCCTTACCTGTCACGTTGGCAGTTACGACACTGGAGGTCAGAGTTGCTGTCAGTGTATCGGTGGAAAGATAATATCCAGCCGGAGCTTTTAACTCTTTCAGAGTATATGTTCCTAATGGCAGGTTCGATAAAGATCCTTTTCCTTCCGCATCTGTAACGATGGTTCCCACCTTTGTGCCGGCGGCATTGTAAACGCCGTATTCAGCACCTTTTAAATAGTAGGATTCGTAGTCCGAATGCAGATCGGTGGTGGATTTCTTAACAAGATTGATTGTTCCGGTTTTCGGTGGTTCTTTTACGGTAACGGAAAGGTCTTTTTTGTCTACCGTAAACTGCTGATCTTCTGCAAGCGAATATCCCTGAGAAGCAATGGTTTCATGTAACCAATAGGTTCCATTTTTCAGCTTAACAGAGAAAGAACCGTTCTCGTCGGTATAAGTATCGGCTACTTTTGTTGTCTTATCGGAAGCATAAATCTCAAATTTGGCGTTTTTCAGTGCATAGTTTCCGTTATTTGCTGTAATCGTTGTATTGCCGGATACCTTATTCACAGTCACAGTAAAGGTATTCTGTGTATTGGTGGCATCCAGAACAATTGTTTTAACGCCAGCCTGGTCAACGGTAAACTCCTGTGAAAAAGTTCCGGTGTAGCCGTCAGGGTTCTGTGTTTCGACAACTTTGAATTTGTTGCCATCTGCTTCATCGCCCTGAATGTTGTTAAGTAAGTAGCACTTATCTGCTTCTACCCAGTTCATATTGGCGTAGGTCTGCCATTTACTGTTCTTCCATTTGTAAACGGTAAATTTCGCACCTTTTAAGACTGCACCTGAGTCAGAGTCAGTTTTATTGATACGAAGCACACCTACTTTCGACATTGAGCCAACATATTCGGATGTATAACCAAATTCTGAAGTATACCAAGTATTCTGTGATGCTGACGTTGTGTTGGACGAGCCTTCCCATCCATTAAATTTGGAACCTTCTCCATGATAAAATGAATCTGGATATTTTTGGATTCCTTCCTCTTTTAATCCTCCTCCAGGACCTGTAACATTACTAATCGTGCCTCCATTATAGAAGATAACGGTCTGGCTGTCTCCTTCAAAGGTATATGTTACCCAGCCATTTGAATTATCAGGAGTTGTTCCTCCATCACTTTCACCACCGCTTCTAGCAGACCAGATAGCGTCTGTTCGCGGATCATACACCAGACGATCGTCTGCTTCCTGTGTCAAATAAATATTTTCTACTTTTTCCTGAATATGGAAGCCCTGCGCAAAGTCAAGGTCGGACATGGTAAAATGACCCTTTAAGGAGATAGGATCTCCATTCTGTTTGTAATATGCAAACTTGACTTTAATCCATTTTAAACCTTTGATATCGATTAACGGAGTATATCCTTTGGATAAATCGTTGGAGTTATTCGGGCCAAGAGAAACAATAACGGCATCGATGTCATCTCCGATAGCTGGTTTGTGTGGTGCTTTGTATTCATCCGGAACCACTGTATTTTGCCAATCCAAGAACCAGATCTTCATGTTGACCGGAGAACCATCATAATATCCCACATTGGTATATTCTGCATACAGATGACCTTGCGCTCCATCATGCGGAATAAAAGAACGTGTATTACTCCAGTTGGTCGTATCAGCCTGTGGCGCCCACCAATTGGAAATAGCTTTAGAATAATATTGGGCGTTTTTACAAAATTCATTATCCCATGTATAATTGCTATCGGTTGTACCAAAAGTGATTTTTGTTTTGCTACCGATAATTGGGGTAAAATAATAATTTCCGTCAATTGGTGTATTCTTAGTAACAATACTTCCTTTTTTCGCGGTTGCAACAGAATTAAGACCATCCATACCTGCGGAAACTTTCCCGGATCTGCTTGCGAAAAGACTGATTCCATTGCTTAATTCAATAAGATCACTGGCGCTTAAATGTTCTTTTAAGAACTCATTTTCACCCCAGTCGGCGGTAACATCAGAAAGTCTGTTATTATACTTAACATTTTCTTCTGACGAAGAGGTTGTAGTGTCTGCAGAAGTTTTAGTATCATCTTCTTTAGCAGTGTTTTTGTCATCTTCCGGAGTTGTAACCACTACAGGAGCCGGAGTCGTTACGGTTGCCGGAGTATCTTCTTCCTGCTTTTCGGCAAATTCAGCAGAAAGCGTAAGCGACTGATCTACAACAACATTCTGCGTAAGATCGGATTCTTTGCTTTCTACTTCCGTTTCTGTGCCATCAGCATATGATGTACGGATTTTCTGGATCTGATATCCATCATCAGCAGTTACCTCATAAGTGACTTCTGTTCCCTTATTTACAGTAATTGTCTGATTGGTTTTATCTTCACCGTTGATCAGAAATTTTCCATGCCCATCGGTCTGAAAAGCAAGATCTACGGTATCATCCGATGCGGTGTTCTCTGCATCCGCATCGAGATTCAGCTCTGTTGTTCCCGTTCCATCTTCTGAATCCGCAAAGGCGGAGAAAGTGCTGACCCCGACAGATGTCATGGCCATAGTAAGAATCAGAAGAAACGAAAGAGCTTTTTTGATTTTTTCGTTAATTTTCTTCATTGCCTTTTCTCCTTTTCGTTGATGCTGAAAGCATAATGATTCCGGCTGCGCCGAGAGAAACGCTTAATCCGGCAAATGCGGATGGAAGAGAAGAATCTCCCGTTGCAACTGTCTTATTTGGAGTTTCCGGTAATTCAGCAGTGAAAATCCATTTGGTCTTGGTTTTATTCATCGCATACTGGTTGTCCAGTTCTGCTGGAACTGTAAGCGTGTAAGTAAGATCTTTGGAGCTGCCCTGTGCAAAATCGCCTAATAATACTTTATTAGTGATCTCACCAGCCATGCTGCCATCGTATAATGTCTGTCCGTCGCAAGCGATCTTCAGGTGCAGTTTCTGGAGCAGATTATCATCTGCAATCGTGTCCGTCTGGAAATAGATCTTAACAGACTGGGCGTATTTGTTGGAAATTGTGGCTTTTCCAGATACTACATCACCCGGCATAAGTGTTCCCCAGTTGGAGAAGAAGTCATTTCCTACCTTAACCAGCCCAGCCGCTCCGCCTTCATATACAACGGAAAACGGATTATTGCTGGTAACTGGAACTGTATATGCATCCGTTACACTCTGTTCGATAACAGTGCCAAACCACGGATCATCGGATTTGAAATTCGGAGTAAAATTCTTTTCCTGAACCGCATCCGCAGTAAAATTGATTTTCAGATCTTTTTCTGAAAGAGCTTCTGTCCATTCTGCAGGAATGCTGACGGATTTCAGAAATTCTGCTGATTCACCATGCTTTACAGGCTTTGTGCAGTAATAATAATCACCACATTTAACCCAGTCTTCGCCCAGATTCAGCAGTGAATCATCCAGCATATTGCCATCGATGGTCGAATCATCAAATGTGACCTTCATTCGCACCCATGCATCATTGGCCAGATTGAAGATATCAACTAACTCATCGACTACCTGTCCCGGGACAACCACCTGCGCATCATCGAAATCAGTTTTTTCTCCCTTTTCGTCTAAGCCATGTTTTTCCAGACTGATATTGATATTGCCAATGTCTACATTGTTTTCCACAGACACTTCGGACTGTGCGGCGAATACAGGATATGCACTGGCAAACGTTCCTGCTGAAAGCAGAATGCCAAGTAATGTAGCTGAAATTTGCATTCTTTTTTTACTCATATCCACTCTCCTCTTTCTCTTTCCCAAAAAAGGCAGACGGTTCAAGGTCTGCCTTTTGAGAGGAATTAAAAAATTATTTCAAAATTGCAGGCGGCGCGCCGCTGATTAGCGATTGTTGCCATGAACATCTTTGCTGTTGTTGGTGTTCGCGTCTTTTTCGTTGCCGCTGTAGTCATGTCCGGTAGTCGTACCGTGAGCTGCATCGTAGCTTGTTCCCTGTTTGATGAAGATGTCGTAGATGGTCTTCAGATTTGCTGTGGTCAGCTCATCGGTCAGATCTTTTCCGGTCTTGTCCAGGATCTCCTCGGACTGGATTGCAAAGCCTTCAACCTTGATGTCGTTTGCGGAATCCGGAAGAATTTCGTCCTCGATGACGTTTTTCATCTGGATCTTATCGAACAGAGAAGATGTCTTCTGTCCTTTCAGCAGTTTGGTTTTATAACCAAAGACGTAAGTACGAACACCGTCTTTCGAAGCTGTTGCGCCGGTATCCTGAACCTCTTCGTCAACCAGTTCCTGCCAGTTCGCATCGAAGTTGTTTCTTTCCTGATTCTGAGCATCAGCAACATCTTTGAAGTAGAAGATCTCCTGGCTCTTACGGCCGTCTTTGCTTACAGTGCCGTCATCAGCAACCTGGGTAACATATTTGGTCGGAACGGTAACTTTGAGGAATACTACTGCGCTGTTCGATCCGGTGTTTTCGATCAGCGGGTTCTTTGCCAGTTCCTGATTCGGAACAACATCCTCGGCTTTATCCGGGATATTGTTGTTGTTTTTATCGGTTGTATCCCAACCCGGCTCCTGCACATCGATTTTTACTTTGCCGATGGTGAAAGTGTTGGTAGTCTGCTCAGAATCGGTCAGGTAAGCCATTGTGCCTCCTACACCAAGTGCTGCTACAAGTCCACATGCAGCCATTGTTGTTAATGCTTTTTTCTTATTCATTGCTCTTTTTCGCATATCCTTTATTACAGCAGATAAGGATACGCTCTCCTCTCTAAATTTTTTTATTTCAATCCTCATTTTGAGGCTCTGCTGTCTTTTTCTTATCTCCTGAAGAACAGGTACTCTCCAGAATAAGGCTCATTATGTTCAGAATGATAATCCATGCAATTATCACAGGCATCCCTTTTTTGCCCAAAGCTGAAATTAGAAATCCAACTTTTGGAATGCTGAAAAGATACTTTCCAACAATTTGATCCTGTGTAACTGTACGAGCATCTGGATTATCGTTTGCATCGCCCTGAAAGGTATATTCAGACTGATCTTTTTTGATGATACGGTGTGTAACCAGCTCATCATTAGCCAGCCGATACGTTACTACATCTCCTACCTTAACTGCAGTATCTTTCGTATTCACAAAAGCAATTGCGCCTGTATGTATTTGTGGCTCCATAGATCCCGATAGAACAACATAAGGATTTATCCCAAACAATTTCGGGACGACAAAGACAGAAGCCACAAGAGCAATTACAACAGTTAAGATCAAGACGATCCTTCCAAAGGCTTTCGAAAAACTCTTCATTACAAAATCTCCTTTGCTCTTCATATACTTAAAACTTTAGGTTCCGTGTCAAAACCTCTTTTGCTGGTCATCCAGACTTGTGCTGGTCTTGGCTCTTTTAATCCGTCCTGATAACCCGCGGCATATGTTTTATTCAGAAGTTTTTCAAAATCTGCCTTTTTAATCACTATTTTATTATTCGGATCTTCTGTATCTGGCTTAAAGTCATAAAACACAATTGGTTCCATAAGCTTATTCTCCTATTCTCTAATGATTCTGTCTTACAAATATCCACCATATATAGTATTGTAAATCCAACGAAATTTTACATTCCAAAAATTCATATATGCATTTTGGAGAAGGGAGCAGCCGCAACATTCCTTTTTTGTACCTGTTTAGGATCTTGGTTGTACCGCCGCATTTTTCCGTCTGGGATGAGTGCAGTGCAAATAGCGGTATGATGGGTTTACACATTCGAAAAAGCTCAAAAAAGTCAGGAGGCGACTTTGAGTTCAGCACGTAAAAGAATGCTACGGCTTTTCTTCTTCCATATATAGTATTGTAAATCCAACTGAAAAAAAGCTTCGTTTTTTCAGTTGGGCTTTAACCGCGCAAATACCTCGGTCAATTTAGGATCAAACTTTGTTCCAGCGTTATTTTTAAGGTATTGAAGCGCCTTTTCAGGGCTGCAGGGCTCTCTATAGCATCTGAATGATGTTAAAGCATCATATACATCACAGATCCGAAGAATTCTGGCTCCATAGGGGATATCATTTCCCTGCAATCCAAAATATCCACCGCCATCGTAATCTTCATGGTGGTATAGGACCATTTGGGCGGTTTCCGGTGAAGTATGGCACTGAATCATACGGTATCCAATTTCAGCATGCAACTTCATGATGAAGTATTCCCCCGGAGTTAATTTTCCGGGCTTATTTAGGACCTGCTCTGGAATTTGAGTTTTTCCAATATCATGATAAATTGCTGCCAACTGGACATCCATAGTCGCCTTTTCGTCCATGCCTAACAATATGGTCATATCTGTAACTAAATAGGCTACACGGAGACAATGTTCGCAAAGTCCTGAATTCATGATTTTTCCCTCCTACTTATAGTATTGTAAAAACAAATTGAAAAGCCCTCCGGTTTTTGAATTACCGGAGGGCTTGAAAATTATTTCTTATTTTTTTTCTTTCTTGTTGCAATAAAGAGGCCTGCTCCAAGAACTACAAGTACAGCCGTAACCACTGCCAGAATCGGCATAGTATTGGTATCACCTGTCTGAACAGCCGGAATCGGCGGCGGGGTTAATGTTACGGTCTGATCCGTATCATTAATATCCTTATGCTCGCCAACAGGACTGTCATTGGTCGAGATTGTCTCAAACGCTACCAGAGTTTTGCTTTCAAGACCGTCTCCTTTGAAAGTAAATTCAATTTCAACGGTTCCATCTGCTTTATTCGGGACAAATGTCTTTGTTGCTGTAACTTCTTTTCCGCCAATAACAAGAGCTGATTTAGTCGCCTTGTCCATTAATACACCTGTTACAGTATATTTCTGGCCAGGAATCAAATTTTTATAAGCGATCTTGTCTACTACGGTAAGAGTTCCTTTGGAGGTGAGCTGCTTATCGCCATCTGCCTTATCCGTTGCGGTTGTATGAAGTTCCGGAACATAGATTGTCTGCTTCTCATCATTGATGTCAGCATGAACAGCCACATTCTTTCCTTCATAGGTACAGGTTTCGAATGCTACCAGAGTTTTTCCTTCCAGTCCGGTTGCGTCAAAGGTAAAGGTAACAACAACGGTTCCATCAGCTTTTTCTGGAACAAATTTGGTTTCAGCAGTAACCTCTTTGTCGTTGACAAGAAGTGCTTTTCCTGTTTCTTTGTCCATCAGGGTTCCCGTCATGGTATATTCTTTACCCGGAATCAGTCCCTCGTAAGAAACTGTGTCTTCGAGAGTAACTTTTTCGTCTGCGAGAGCATTATGGCTCTTGCTTTCCGTATCCTGTACTTCAGTCTGGATATGCGGAACATACACGGTCTGCTCTGCGTCATTGATATCTTTATGCTCACGAACGATGATTTCATCATCACCCTTCTGATAATATAAATCCTCGAACGCAACATAAGTGTGTTCAACATCTTCCAGTTCGGTTCCATCAAAGGTAAAGATAACGTCAACTGTTCCGTTCGCTGCCTCTGGGACAAATGTGGTTTGTCCAGTTACAGGAGTGGCTTCATCAGCTACCGTTTCTTCATCATTTTCAGATGTGATCATTTTTGCTTCTACCGCTTTGTAGGTGATCTCACCATCTTCTTCTACTTTTTCCTGCAGTGATCCTTTCAATACATATGTATTTCCCGGGATCAGATTCTCGTAGGTTACAGTATCTGTGATTGTGATATGTCCATCGCGGTAAGAGTTCTTGATACCCGTTTCAGCATCGACTGCTGATGTATGGATATCCGGCAGATATACGGTCTGATTTTCATCGTTAATATCTGCATGTGTTGTCAGCTGAATACCTTTATAAGAAAGATCTTCAAATGCAACTACAGTTTCGCCTGCTACGGATTCTGCATCAAAGACAAAGACTACATCAACAGAACCATCTTTGGTTTCTGCTGTAAAGGTTGTAGATGCCGTAACCTCTTTTCCGTTAACCAGCACAGGTTCTTCCGTATAGGTGACTTCATCTGCAGGCTGTTCGGAATCATCCGGAACATCTGGGGTTTCTGCATCCTGATTGGAATCATTCGATTCGTCCTCATTCTTTACAGGAACTTTCTTCATCAGCTTTCCGGTTACGGTATACTCATGGCCAACGATCAGGTTACGGTACTGTACGGTATCAACAAGTGTTGTCTGTCCAGATACGGCTCCCTGATGATCATCGGTTGTCTGATCTACATTTGTGGTATGGATCTCCGGATAATGCACAGTCTGTCCATCATCTTTCATATCTGCATGAGATGTTACCTTTACGCCATTGTGATACAGATCCTCAAAAATAACGACATCATTTCTCTGTAACTGGGTAGAATCCAGGACAAATTCAAGTGTTACTTCGCCGTCTGCTTTTTCCGGAACGAATGTTTTTTCGGAAGTGACATTGTTTCCTTCTGCATCGGTTGCCATTCTGATGCCACTGATTGCACCAGTAGCCGACATTTCAGATGCTGTATAGGTGTATTTCTCGCTGCCACTGGAAATTACAAAGGTAAATACCGGATTCGCATCTTTCAGAGTTTCAGAAGAGTTAATAGTTGCAATAACAGTTCCAGATGCTTCTGTTGGCGTTAATGTACCAGAATAACGTAATTCCGGAATATCATTTCCGTCTGCATCAACTGCAGTTCCCGTTACCTGATATGTCTTTCCAACGGTGAGGCCGTCATATTCAGCGCGGAAACCATACTGATAGGATGCACCCGGATTAACCATTGCGCTTCCTTTTACAGTGTATTCTTTGCCCGGAATTAAATTCTCATAGCGGACTACATCTTTAATGGTTACTGTGCTGCCAATTACGCCTTCTTTATCGTTTGTGGACGCATCGGTTGCGGTTGTATGGATTTTCGGAATATGGACACTCTGATTTTCGTCTGAAATATCTTCATGCCGTGCAACGTCAATATCGTTATGGAACAATTTTTCAAATGCTACGGTTGTTTTTCCTTCCAGAGCATTGCTGTCATAGTTAAATAACAGATTGACTGTTCCCGAAGTCTTGGTTGCTGTAAAGGTCATTTCTGCGGTGATTTCTTTTCCGTTCTGGGTGATGGCTTTTCCGGTATCCTTATCCATCAGAGTACCTTTTACGGTATAGCTCTTTCCGACAATAAGGTTTTCGTATTTAACCGTATCAACAAAACGGCCATCTTTTGCGGATGTTCCAACGTGATCCTTGGTAGAACCATCAGAAGCAGTCGTACCAATCTTCGGATAGTGGATTGTCTGCTCTTCATCGTTAATATCCGCATGGGATGTTACTTTTTTCTTGTTATGGTACAGATTCTCATATACAACGGTAGTTGCCCCAGCTAAATCAGAAGCATCCAGCTTGTATACAAGGTCAATTGTTCCATCTTTTGTCTCTGCTACAAATTCTGCAGACGCTGCGATTTGTTTGCCGCTCGCAACAAGCGGTTTGCCGGTGTCTTTATCCATAAGTACGCCGGAAATGATATAACGCTTTCCTACTACCAGATTCTTGTAGGATACGTGGTCGATAATCGTTGTCTTTCCGACGGTTCCGACACCATCGTTCGTCTGTTTATCGACTGCGTTCGTACGGATCTCTGGGAAGTAAACGCTCTGCTTGTCATCGTTGATATCTGCGTGTGTGGTAACGGTGACTCCGTTATGGAGCAGATCTTCAAAGATAACAACCGTGCGGTTTTTCAGATTACTTGAATCTAAGGTAAAGGTTAAGGATACTTCGCCGTTCGCTTTTGTTGCCTTAAAGGTAACACTCTGAACAACATCTTTGCCATCTTTGTCTTTTGCAGGAACTGCCTGCTCCGATCCAGATGGTTTAATCATTGCTTTTCCAGAAATGGTGTATTCTTTACCTACTACCAGATTTTTATAGGATACAACATCGGTAATCTGTACTTCTTTACCGATAGTTCCTACCTGATCTCCAGTTTCAACACTTGTAGCTGTTGTCTGAATCTTCGGAATCTGTACAGTCTGGCCTGCATCATTGATATCCTCGTGACGAGCAACATCTTTTTCATTATGATACAGTTTTTCATACGCAACCGTTGTTTTTCCTTCCAGCACGCTGCTGTCATATACAAATGTAAGATCAACGCTTCCTTGGGCTGCCGTAGCTGTAAAACTTGTTTCGGCTGTTACGGCCTTTCCATTCTGCTCAATGGCTTTTCCGGTTTCTTTATCCATCAAGGTACCTTTGATCGTGTACTTCTGTCCAACAATCAAATTGCTGTAAGATACAGTATCAACAAGGCGAGCTTCTTTGGATGAGGTTCCTACATCATCTTTTGTGCTGTGATCCTTTGCGGTGGTGCGGACTTTAGGATAATGAACGGACTGTTCTTCATCATTGATATCCGCATGGGATGTTACATTGATCTTATTGTGGATCAGCTCTTCAAAAACAACTACCGTTTTATCTTCCAGCACAGAAGCATCCAGCTTATAGGTCAGATCTACCGTACCGTCTTTGGCGGTTGGCTTGAAGGTTGTTGTTGCTGTAATTTCTTTTCCGTTTACGAGTAACGCTTTTCCGGTGTCTTTATCCATGAGCTTGCCGGAAACCGTATACTCTTTGCCTGGGATCAGATTTTTATACGTTACATGATCAATGACCGTAGTCTGTCCAACAAGACCTACATGATCCTTTGTCTGACCATCTGCTGCATTTGTGCGGATGGATGGATAATATACCATTTCGTTTGCATCAGACAAATCTGTTGCTTCTGCTACTTTGGTTTCGCTCTTGTCGTCATTAACAAGGTACATCGTCTGTGTGATAACAGCAGTTCCTTCAAAGTTAGACGAATCCCAGTTGAAAGTAACATCGACAGATCCAGATCCTTCCTTGCTGTGTACGTGGAAGTTCTTAGACGCGGTAATTGCTTTTCCATCTGCTCCGGTTAATGCTTTTCCGGTAGACTGGTTTACAAGTGTTCCTCTAACAACATATTCCTTGTCATAGGCTAATCCTGTATAGGAAACAGTATCGGTGATCTTGTCATTTTTGCTGCGTACACCACTCTGATCATTCGTTGCATCATCCTTAGCAACGGTTTTCAGACTCGGAATCGCAACCGTCTGGTCGGTATCGTTGATATCTTCATGAGCCTGGACTTCAATGCCATCCCAATACAGATGTTCATACGCAACCAGAGATTTTCCTTTCAGTTTCGAACTGTCAAAGCTGAAGGTGATATCCACAGTGCCGCTTGATTTTTCAGCAGTAAAAGTCTGCTCTCCGGTGGCAATTACGCTTCTATCATCTTTTCTGACCAGCTGTCCCTTTAACGTATAAGTACGTCCAACCTTCAGGCCGCTGTATTTAACTGTATCGATTACGGTAGCCTTTTCACCAACTGGAACACTGTGGGTTCCTGTGGTTGTATCTTTTGCGGTTGTTTTAAGGACAATTGTATGGTTGACCTGCGGGTTCAGGCTTACATTGGTCTTCTCGGAATCTACGGTTACTGTAGTCTCGATCAGATCTTTTCCATAATTTCCTTTGCAGGCAAGCTCACGGATGGAATAAGTTCCATACTGCAGTGCGCCACGGTCTTTATTTACGGTTCCATCACCAAACCATGTTCCATACTGGCCGGAAAGTTTCGATTCATCGGTAATCTTCTTTCCGTCCTGATATTTATCAAGGCCATTGATATTGGTTGTATGTGCGATTTCTGAGGTATCTACAACACCATCCTTATTGGAAAGGACAACGTGGGATTCCTTGGTTTCATTATTGGTGATCAGGAATGGAATGTTTGCCATTGCACTTCCATCATCATCGATCTTATAGAAATGAAGATCTCCACGAATGATGTTATCCGAAGCAGTAAATCCATCCTCTGCAATCACGGTATCACCATAATGCAGTACAACTGCATCACCTTTTTTCTGAATAGTACCGAAAAATTTACCTTTTACCGAAACATCGCCATTGGTGAAATTATTGTCTTTGTTGTAGCCTTTGACAGCACTGGTTTCTTCAATAGTAATTGTTCCTAACGGTAAAATTGGGCTGCCATTGGCATCGAGATAGAAGTCATCGCCTTTTACTTTGCATGTTTCACTTAACTGCGCGCGGTAAATGTCTTTGCCTCCAACCGTTCTCTTGATGGCTTTGATAACCCATGTTTTGGTCGCTTTTTCAGGAAGATCAGACTCTTTTTCATAGATCTTATTGTAATATTTTACTGTAAACTCTGTACCGGAAAGATCTTTAGAAGTATCCTTATTTCCTTCAGAATCGACTTTATTGATCGTAATAACTGCTGGGTCATTTAACGGTTCATCTGTCATGGTAACTTCTGCTGTCTTTTCTGGTTCTACTTTAATAGAAGGCATTTCTGTATTAAGTTCAAAGCCCTCTGGAGCAGAAATTTCTTTGACTTTGTATGTTCCAGCATCAACCTTGCCAAAATCGGCAACACCTTTTGCATTTGTTTTTGCTGTTGCCACCTGTTTTCCATTTGAATCGATCAGTGCAAATTCAGCACCCTCTAAGGAATAGCAGCTATTACCATTCGTCAGGGATTCATTGGCAGATTTTTTGATTACCTTTGCTTCGCCCTGCTGCAGCCATGTTACAGTCAGCGATGTAGAGGAAGTATTCGGGAACATCTGGATATAGGTTGTATGCTGTACGGAGTCATCTCCAGTATCAACGATCATTGCCTGAGAATCATTCATGGATGCGCCAAGCTCTCCGGTGGAATAGGTTTTTCCCGGATTCGTGCCGGCCTTCGCAAACAAGAAAAATTTCTGTCCACCATTGATGGTAACATTCTGATTCGTGTACTCTCTGTCGGGAGAATACAGATGGATGTATACACCCTGCGGAATTTTCATTGTTACGCTGTTCATATCATTCGCATTCAGAGTAATATCCGGTGTACGCTGTTTACCATCGGTAGAATCGATGTAAGCAGTAGCCTTTGTTTTACTGAACGCAACTTCCGTACTTTCGATCAAATGTGCTTTTGCAAAATCGAGAATAGGCTTTGCAAGATCAATACCATTCTGTTTTCCCTCTTCGCCAGCCAGCTGCTCATTTCCATTGTACGCATAGTTCAGCGCAAATGTAGTTCGAATAATGGCTTCTTCCTGTCCCATACCAGCAAGAGGACCTTTGCTGAATCCCTGACCGCTCTCTCCATAGTAGAGAACTGTACGGGCAAGGTTGTTATCAAATGGATTAGCAACACCGGAGTTGGTATATCCATTATGATCCGGCGTATGTTTTTCCTGCTGCATACAGAAAGCTCTCTTATTATCGATGATAAAAATCGGAACCGATCTACCACCGTAATGTGCAAATCCCATTGTGCTGATTGTTACTTCTTTGCTTTCAGCTCTGGATCTTGACAGATCAAACAGTGCAATTTCGGATACATCCGGAAGTTTATAGGCTTCTGGACCAGCCGCAGGCTCGTCGGCACCTGGGTCGGTGGATAAAATTGAATTATCAACCGTATCCGTTGTCTCTGCTGCATTTTCCGAAGGATTCGATGTTACTTCGCCTGCCGCATTCGACGCAGATTCATTATCCGCACTCCTCTGGAATGCGATTTCAAGAATCTTGTCTCCTTCCACAGCAATATCATTTGAATACTCCTGTGTTTTTTCCGGCAGATCAACATCATCTGCTCCTGCATCTGTAGTTACTCGATACGTTGCGATATAATTTCCGTCATCGCTCGTGACTTTGGTTTTAACAACAGTACCTTTATCGGCTTCAAGGACAAGATCATAACCATTTTCCGGTTCTGCAGTCGTTACATTGCCGTTTGCATCGGTAATCGTTGTTTTGTCGTTCTCTTTTCGGATTGTCTGCGTATTTTCTTTTCCATCACTACTCTGTGTTGTGACTACAATACTTCCGCCGATGTTATCAATCTGGATTGATAATGTACCACGTTCCACTGCTTCCGGAATAATATCCGTAGTCGTGGATGGATCGTTGTCATCATCTGTTGCGGCGCTGACGGTATTTACGCCAACCGAACCGCTGCTCATTGCTACCAGCAATAATCCGGCAGTGACTTTCCGAAGATAGTCCTTCATTTTCTTCATCACGCAATCTCCTTTTCTATATTTTTATTCAACCTGGGTGACGAATCCGAGATTGAATAAGGGATCTTTAATTGTCCCTGTATATAGTATTGTAAATCCAACTATTTTTTTTGATCGTTTTTTCAAAAGTGCTTCGGCGGGTTGATTTTTGCTATATGCTGTACGCAACGAATGCGAAAGAAGAGGGAAATATAGAGGATCAAATGATGCGGAGACATATGGTAGGCAAGTGGTAGACGATCTGGAAGCGCAGAATAGAAAGAAAGGACCATGAAATTTCCATGATCCTTTTCAACACTATAAAGTAATTCACGAGGTAGTAATAACGGATTTTCCGTTTACCAAAAATGAGGAATCGACTTTTTCGATTGCGGGAAACAAGTATACTAACAAAAACAGATCAAACAAAAACAGTGTAAAAAATAATTGTTGTGCATCTGGCCCGGATGACACGAAGCATGAATTCGAAGCGGCAGAGAATATCAAATCATCAGTCAGCCAAAAGAAGGCATCTGCTTCAAACCGAAAGGAAGCAAATGAGCTATTCGAACATCTTTGGGCGTTTTATTCCTCAAAGAGGGGGAAAGGACAAGTCAGCGACTAGAAATATCAATTTTTAGTAGCTCCGCAACCACTGCACTTATAGCCAGTCAATCTTTGCTCAGTTCTGGCTTGCTCGTCTACAATTGTTTCGTCATATGCTTCGCTAACCAATCTCTGTTCATCATATGCGTCCTGATCCGTAACCGTTGTGCTTCCAACACAAACTTTTTGTGAACTATAGCTATGATCCGTAACAGCCGAATGATCACCTACAGCTTCGATTGCATCTGGACCATATCCAAAATCTTCCCCACATACATTGCATACCTGATGGTATTCATAAATTGGTTCCTCATGGGTAACCGCGTCATGGTGGATTGTCTGATATACTGCATCGTGATGGACGGTATGGGTTTTCGCTGGGATGTTTACGGTCGTATACTGCTCAACCCAATTATGTTCATGAGGAGCCTTAGTTGGAGCAGGTGTGGCGGTTGGAGCCTTAGTTGGAGCAGCAGTCGTTGCCGGGGTACTTGGCTTCTTGGTTGGAGCAGGCGTTGATGTTGAAGAAGATTTCGGGACACTCTTGGTCGGAGTCGGGGTCGTCTTAGTGCTTGCGCTGGTATTCTTTTGGGACTCCGTATCCTTTTGGGCTTCTTCCTTTGGCTTATCCGTAGGTGTAGGCGATGCTTTCTTTGTATCTTCTTTCTTTTCGGAAGTATTTGATTCCTGTTTTTTGTCAGAAGTTGTTACCGTATTTGAAACTTCTTTTCCCGAATCAGCCGAAACTGGCGTGGTTCCCTTCTTTTTACAGGACTCTGGAATTTCTGTCTTTTCTTCAACCACGGTTCCATCGCTCTTTTTGCAGATCTCATTTTTGGACCCAATTACTACCGTATCCTTGTCAGCCAGCTTTTCGGCCTCTGTTTCGGAAACAACAGATACCTTCTGGGTAATGGTAATAACAGGGGTTGCAGTGGTGGTATATTTGGCTCCTCCCTGGGTCGCTTTCGGGTTTTCTTTCGAAGACAAATATTCAGCCAACTTCTCTGCGTTTATCTCTACTTCATATTTTACTTCATATTCCCCAACTTTTTCCAAATTAATACCTGAAGCACTGGCAGAAATGGAATTCACAATATCCTTGTCATAACAAATTCCATGCAGCAGGTTTGGAGCATCAGCGTTTTGTAAAATATACAGATCATGAATTCCAGATACTGCATCTTTGATATCTTCCTCAGTATAGTTATCTTCAGTGATAATATTTTCAGAGGAATCTTCAACGGAATGGCTTTCTTCTACAATGGAAGAACTGGAAACACTCTGGGATTCAGAATTATCTGTTTCTGGAGCAGTCTGTGTTTTCGGGGTCCCGCATCCTCCCAATCCGGTACTCAATAATCCTGTCATAACCAATAAGGACATTTGCGTTCGTTTTCTCATAAAAAGATCTCCTTTCTTTTCTTAAGGATGTATTTCGGTTATATATGGTATTCCAAAAAAGATTTCTATTGCGTTTTCACGTATATGAAAAAATTGGGATATCTCGGGTAACCCAAACTGTTCTTTATTATACCGCGGCTAAAACGGAACTACAATCATCTTATTGTTTTATAGTACAAGATAAGACTATTATTGTATCGTAAGGGACGATAATTGAATCACTTGGGACAATAAAGCAGATAATTATTTGAAATTTGCTAATGAATTTCATGTACCAGATCTCAAAAATGACCTTTTACGGTCCGCAGATAATCCCAGGTAACAAAATTAGGGAAAAATATAGTCCAGAGGTCGCTAAATAATGCTTTCGTGTTGGAAAGTGGTAGGATAATATATTTTTTTAGGCTATTTTTACTGGATTTTTCTTATTTTTTTGGCATATTTAGAGGGAGTCCTATATTATCCCTAATAAACAAGGTCTTTCAAAAACGTCTATAGATAAAGCAAATTCTTGCTTCAGTTCTAAATTCAAAAAAAATGGTCTAATATAAGACTATTGTATTATTTTAGACGTAAACGGTAGAATACGAGTACCTTTTTATTCACTTCAAGTTATGCCATAATCA
>ERZ809074.429-NODE-429-length-67079-cov-8.107827_pt1 | contig 67079 bp, 53 predicted proteins | sample MGYA00520795_ERZ809074 | MGnify/ENA primary metagenome ERZ809074 (study PRJEB31570, sample SAMEA3212989) | Homo sapiens | biome: human-gut; feature: human gut; material: fecal | place: Sweden | collected 2011 ...
CTTCAGGGGTCAAATCAACCTGGCCCCAGGGGTCATCCGAGCCTGGGTTTTCCACGGTGTCTTGTACACGAGATTGGACATTACCGCCGCGCTGCGGTCGGGCGGACACTGCATACCGCTGGCTGCCAACGCCGCCGAGAGGCTGCACAAACAAATAATTCGGGTAAAATTAATCATTGAAGAAATGAAACCTTGATAGTATGTGATATTTATAAATTATTTCCTGAACCTACCGGAGTCTACGCACGGCTGAAATCCTGCATTGGCGCAATTAAATGATGGAATGATCTGATATTGCCAATACGATTGAATGAATAAAAACCTAAATGAATCTTGACTCCGCCGAAATAACCGGCTGAAAACCTCCCGGCCCCACAGGCTGGATGGCTTTACGTAAAATCCGTTGCAAAGTTACACTATTATTTTCATTTTTTATAACATAATGCGAATTATTTGATAATTCATCAGTTATACCGCATTTAACCACAATTATGTGCATAAAATCAATCCACTACACCCTGAGGCCGTCTAAGCTACATCGCCATGAATTTATACCGCATAAAAAAATTTCAGGCGGATTCCCCGTCAGGAAAAACCGCCCGAAATAATAAATTTAAATGCTAAAAAAGATGTCAGAGCACCTGGAAGCCGGCATCGCCGAGCGAGCGGCGGATGCAGGCTATATGGTCGTCGTTGAGGGTTTCCAGCTCGAGGTGAAGCATGCAGGAATTGATGTCGGCGGCAGCCGCCACGCGCTCATGGTTCACCCCCAGGATGTTGCCCCCTTCGTCGGCCACGATTTTCAGCACGGAGGAGAGTGTGCCGGGCTTATCCTGCACGGCCAGTTCGAGCTGGCAGAGGCGTCCGGTCTTGGCCAGGCCGCGGTTTATGATACGGTTGAGAATATTTACATCGATATTGCCGCCCGACACGAGGCATACAATTTTCTTGCCCTCCACTGGAAGATGACCGAACATCGCGGCGGCCACGGCAGTGGCGCCGGCGCCTTCGGCCACAAGCTTCTGCTTCTCGAGCAGGGCAAGAATTGCCGCGGCAATCTCGTCGTCGCTCACTGTAACGATTTCATCGACATACTTCCGGCAAAGGGCAAAGGTGTTTTCGCCCGGCTCCTTCACGGCAATGCCGTCGGCTATGGTCGAGACACTGTCGAGATGAAGTCGCTCGCTGTCGGCGAGCGAACGCACCATGGAGGGTGCCCCTTCGGCCTGCACGCCGTAGACCTTGATGTCAGGGCGCAGCGTCTTCACGGCAAAGGCAACCCCTGAAATCAAGCCGCCGCCGCCAACGGGCACCACGATAGCCTCTACATCGGGCATCTCCTCGAGAATCTCCAGACCGATTGTTCCCTGCCCGGCGATAACGAGCGGGTCGTCGAAGGGATGCACGAACGTATAGCCGTGCTTCTCCTTTAGCTCAAGCGCTTTGGCATAGGCATCGTCGTAGACGCCGGGCACGAGGCAAACCTCGGCGCCAAGACGCTTGGTGGCTTCGATTTTCGAAATCGGGGCACCGGCGGGAAGGCAGATCAGCGACTTGATGCCGTTGTGGGTGGCGCCGAGAGCAACCCCCTGGGCGTGGTTGCCCGCCGAGCAGGCTATTACGCCGCGCTTCTTCTCCTCCTCGCTCAGCTGCGAGATCTTATAGTAGGCGCCGCGGAGTTTGAACGAACCGGTGTGCTGCAGATTCTCCGGCTTGAGATAAATCCGGCATGAATCAGAAAGTGTTGTCGGCCCGATGATTTTCGGATGACGGGCAACATCCTTCAATACCATTTGTGCGCGATATACTTCGCCGATTGTAAGTTCCGACATTTTCGTATTGTTGTCGATATATTGTTGAATGATTTGTTGATTGTCAATCTTTTTTGAGAAGTGCCTCGGCCATCGACGCAGCAGCCTTGCGGCCGTCGCCCATGGCGAGAATCACCGTGGCGCCGCCTCTCACTATATCGCCTCCCGCATAGAGCAGGGGCAACGAGGTCTGGAGCGTCTCGTCGTTGACGGCCAGCGTGCCGCGGCGCGTAACTTCCAGTCCGTCGATGGAATTGGGGATGAGCGGGTTTGGAGAAACGCCCACACTCACAATCACCTCGTCGACCGGCATCTCGACGATGTCGCCCTCGACCGGCACCGGCGAACGGCGCCCCGAAGCATCGGGCTCACCGAGTTCCATTCGCTGCAGGCGCATGGCTCTGACGTGGCCGCGCTCGTCGGCAAGATATTCTATTGGGTTGTGGAGCGTCAGGAAAGTTACGCCCTCCTCCTTGGCGTGGCGCACCTCCTCCACTCGCGCCGGCATCTCGGCCTCGCTGCGGCGGTAGACGATGTAGACCTCCTCGGCACCCATACGGCGAGCCGTACGGCAGGAGTCCATGGCGGTGTTGCCGCCCCCTATCACGGCCACGCGCTTTCCGCGTATCACCGGGGTGGCCCACCCCTCGCGTCCGGCGCCCATCAGGTTCACCCGGGTAAGATATTCATTGCTCGACATCACGCCCACGCAATTCTCGCCGGGAATCCCCATGAAGCGCGGAAGCCCAGCTCCGGACGCCACAAAAACTCCTCTGAAGCCGCGTGCAAGCAGGTCATCGTAGCCGATGGTCTTGCCCACCACGCAGTCGGTCATAAACCTGACGCCCATCTGCTCGAGAGCGCGAATCTCAACGTCGACAACCTCGTTGGGGAGGCGGAATTCAGGGATGCCGTATTTCAGCACGCCGCCAATCTCATGCAAAGCCTCGTAGACGTGGACCTCGAATCCGCGTTTTGCCATGTCGCCGGCAAAGGAAAGCGATGCCGGACCGGAGCCCACTACTGCCACCTTCATACCGTTTGCAGCCTCGCGCGGGGGCAGTGCGGAATTGCCGCTCAATCGCTCGGTGTCGGCGGCGAAACGCTCAAGATAACCGATTGCTACGGGCGGCCGCTTCATCTTGTTGTAGATGCATTTCGACTCGCACTGGCGTTCCTGGGGACACACTCGGCCGCACACTGCGGGCAGGGCGCTCGTCTCCTTGAGCACAACCGCGGCGTCGTGGAAATTTTCGCGCTCGATATTCTTGATGAATCCCGGAATATTGATGCCTACGGGGCAGCCGGTGACACACGTCGGGTCCGGGCAGTCGAGGCAGCGCGTTGCCTCCAGAATAGCCTGGTCGCGCGTCAGGCCCTGGTTCACCTCCTCGTTGCAGGTAATGCGGTAGGCCGGATCGAGTTCAGTCATTTTCACGCGCGGAATGGCTGTACGCTCTTTGGCAGTGTGGCTTTTGCGCAGCTCCTCACGCCATTGGGCGTCGCGGGGCGATATGGTAGTTGACATGATATTGTTGGGTTCGAAAGTTCTGAATGATAGGTTAAGTCTGAAATCTGCAAAAAGGGAGCATGGCGGTCAGGGACGCAGCCGCATTATCATCTCGTCGAAATCGACCTGATGGGCGTCGAATTCCGGGCCGTCGACACATACGAAACGCATCTTGCCTCCCACAGTGACACGGCAGGCGCCGCACATGCCTGTGCCGTCGACCATTATCGTGTTGAGCGAGCAGATGGTAGGCACCTCGTATTTCTTCGTAAGCAGCGACACGAATTTCATCATCACCGCCGGCCCGATGGTGCAGACCAGATTTACAGGCTCGCGCTGAAGCACGCGCTCCAGGCCGGCCGTCACAAGCCCCTTCTCGCCATAGGATCCGTCGTCGGTCATGATTATCACTTCGTCGGAATGCTCGCGCACCTGCTTCTCGAGTATTATCAAATCTTTCGTACGGGCGGCAAGCACTGAAACGACGCGGTTGCCGGCAGCTTTCATTGCCTTCAGGATAGGCAGAAGCGGGGCTACACCCACACCGCCGCCGCAGCATACCACGGTGCCGTAGTTTGCGATTTCAGTGGCGCGACCGAGCGGTCCGACCACATCATGGAGGTATTCACCCGGCTCCTTGGCGCATATTTCGGTAGTCGAGGCACCCACGGCCTGAACAACGAGCGTTATCGTACCGTTCTTTTCGTCAGCATCGGCTATGGTGAGCGGGATGCGCTCCCCTTTTTCGTTGCATATCACGATTACGAAATGTCCCGGCTTGCGGGCGCGGGCTATCAGCGGGGCCTCAACCACCAGCTGCACAACTTTTTCCGAAAAGTGCTTTTTATCAAGAATCCTGTTCATACACTGCGATGTGCGATATGTTGATTGGCAAATCAGACGACGCTACTCCGTGCCATATCATGGCCGGAATATTGCGATATGCAAATTTACACTTTTTCGTCAATGTGGCAAATTCAATCGGCGTTCCCGATCTTAGAGAGTGTTTGAATTTCACTTTCATTCACTCAAAGAGGATTTTTCAGACTGATTCCGCGAGTTGAAGAGGGAGCGATGTGGACATCGTGACCGATGAAACTTGGCGAAAGCAGGCGAAAAAAAACCTTTGAGGGGATGGAAAGAATTTTATAATTTTTTATTCGGGTTAAATTCAAACACTCTCTCAGGATTTGCTAAACATTTCTCACGTGCCATGGGTTTTAACCATATAGATTCGCAGTATCTGAATGAGGCGCTCACGATTTCAACTGTTTCTGCAATCGCTGAGGGATTCGCTTTCCGACAGCCAGCTACTGGTGGCCATGGCCTTGGTCACCGGGTTGATTACGGGTATTGCCGCCTACCTGCTCAAACGCCTTGTGGCATATATATCCACCTCCCTGGTAATGAACCTCGACCCCAGCAGAGCCAACTGGATGTTTCTCATCTTCCCGGTGGTAGGAATCGTGCTTACCGGCATATACCAACGCTACGTTTTGCATCGCAGAATCTATCATGGCGTATCGCAACTGGGTCTGGCTATATCCCAGCGGCGCTACCGGCTCCCCGGCTATCTCACCTACGCCCCCATTGTGGCCAGCTCGCTCACGCTCGGATTCGGCGGATCGGCCGGCTCCGAAGGTCCCATAGCGTATGCCGGCGCTGCCATCGGCAGCAATGTGGCCCGAAGCCTCGGCGTTCGCCCCGACTTGATGCGCTTCATGCTCGCCTGCGGGGCATCGGCCGGCATTGCAGCCATCTTTAAAGCTCCGGTGGGGGGAGCGTTCTTCTCGCTCGAAGTGCTTAGCGTGAGCCTTTCGGTAATGGCCGTGCTTGCGGTTTTCATCGCATCGCTCACGGCATGGTTCACGGCCTATGCACTCTCGGGTTGCACCACCGATGTAGCCTTCGAACAATATACCGCTGTAACTCCCGGTATATGGCCTTACATTCTGCTGCTTGGAATGTTCTGCGGCACTTATTCCTTCTACTACTCCAGAGTTATGCACCATATGGTGAAATTCTATTTCCGGATGGAGAATCCCTGGATGAAGAATCTCCTGTCGGGAGCTGTAGTCGCCGTCTGCGTCTTTCTCTTTCCTGCCCTATGGGGCGAGGGCTACGGCTTCATAGCCAAAGTGCTCGCCGGCCACGGCGAAGCCATCACCTCCTACAGTCTGTGGGCTACGCGACTCCCCTCCCCCACGCTGCTGATTCTTATGGCTGCCGGAATGCTTCTGGTCAAGCCGCTGGCTACCTCGTCGACCAACAGCGGCGGTGGCGTGGCCGGAGATTTCGCACCCACGATATTCGCCGGATGTATCGCCGGCTACTTCTTCGCCCTGACAGCCAATACATTTCTGGGGCTGAATCTACCTGTGGTCGACTTCGCATTCTTCGGCATGGCGGCCGTTATGGCCGGAGCCATCCAGGCGCCGCTCATGGCCATTTTCCTTGTGGTGGAGATGGTGTCGCACTACTCCCTGCTGCTACCCGTTACTGTAGCCGCCACAATCAGCTACGTGATAGTCAAGACTCTTGGCAAAGTCGCCGACATACGCTGGTTCTACCGCCACCACTCCTCAACCTGACCGGCGGGTATAGAGGCTGAAGGCCACTACGGCCAGGGCTGCCGGTATGGTATGCGCCACATGCAGAAGCGGCAGCAGCCAACGCGAAGAGCTGCGGTAAATGGCCTTTAGCTCGGCGGCCGACGGGAAAATGAATCTTCTGCAGGCATTTCGACGTCCGGCCTTTGTGTCAATCATGAAAATCTCCCACATCCATGCGATTATGCGGCGCATTAGGCGCCCGTGCGGCCCATGAAGCATTCTACGGGCTTGCCGAAGCGTGGATTCGTCGTCAGGCCGTCTCTTCACACCGGCCATACCGCTGCCGGGAGAATATCTGCCGAGCTCGTCGCGCGCCATTTATGCATCGATTTGAAAATTTATATATTATGGGTCAATTTACCCCTCCTGATTTGTTAATTCGTGTTAACGACTACTAAAATGCGTACACTGACTGCATTTTTACCAAAACACGACGTCCCGCTACAGTAAGAAATCATCTTAACTATCCTTTCAAGTTGATTTACTCATCTGCGCTATTTAAGGCCCAAAAAAATTATTTATGAGATTTTTTATAGTCATCTATCTAATATTTAGCAGATTGCATGGTAAATAAAAGTTAAGCGGAATTTTTGGACTCGCAACCGCTCAAATCGGTTGTACCTTTGCATCGCAATCATTTCCCGCCCCTTTGAAAATCCTATAATTCTCCATTAACAGCCAAGGCCTCCATCCGGATGGCAGGCCGCTATAAAAAACCGCCATAACCGCCATTCCATTATGTCCCGTCGTCCAAAGAATCCCTACCTCCATCCACCCGACCTTCGGGTTCTGGCTTTCTGCCACCGAATCCGCAGCCCCGAGTTTCGGAAGCATTACCTCATTCCCCTGCGCGAAATGCACCGTGCCATCCATGAGTATGAGCACCGGCATCTCCATACCGACGTCGATGCCCTCTTCCGGCGTCTTGTCGGCTCGATCCCACTCCCCGGAGTTCCCTGTTTCACACCGTTCATTCTAACAGTACACAGAGGTGTCGACCATGAACGATGTATTTAGCGGCAAGTCATGCCCCGCAGCCCAAAGCTAAACCGCATGGCAAGCGTACATTGACATTTTTTTCATCCCCCAAATTGACCGACCGCGGGCTGTTGCCAGGTCCCTATCGGTCAATGGCGCAACCCATCCGGAACAACTTCCGGCTCCCAGCCACCTGTGTGGCCATCTCTCAGTACCGTGCTGAGGGCGGAAGCCCGAAGTCTCTCTCCGTAGCGCATTTTTGCGACCACAACATCGCCTCTCCGAGGCTCATGTTGAGTGCGGCCATTCCACCCCAGGCTCGGCCCTTCGGGCTGTCACCTGGGGATGGAGACAACCACGGCCCTCCGGGCCTTCGCTGTTGCCTCCCGGAATGTGCTGCAGGCGTTAATGCCCCTCTCGGTCAGGAACTACTCTTTAGATGCTGGCGGTCGGTCCTTGGCCCGGCCGTTTGGTAGGCTCGAGTCCTCTCCTGTATCGGCGCTGAAATACTGGAGGAACGGTTCGATTTTTTATTATGATACGGACATAATAAATGTCGGATAGTTGCTTTAAGTTTCCCGCCGATACTGTGTCTGTGGCGGAAGCCCGAAGGTTTTTCCGAAACCGGGAGCCTCCCTGAGTGTTCGCAAAAAGTGCGCTCTGTGTCCGAGCCAAGGCTCGGCACGCCGTTCCGGCCAGGCAATAACTATTGTTCCTGGTGGCCGAGCCTTGGCTCGGCGCAATATGGGTATGCGATGAAGGCATCGCCGCGCCTGGTTAGACCAACCGAAACGCCCCGCTATGGAAGCATGTTCAGGATCCATGCTCCCGTAGCGGGGCGTTGTGTTTGGATAGTATCCGTTTCCTTATTTTCTGGCGTTAGTCTTTGTGGATGGGGACGGCGGGGGTGGCGGGATCGGCGATGCCGTCGCGAATTAGGAGGGCGTCGATGGTGGCGTCTTTGCCGCGGAAGTCGCGGTAGAGGCGTGCCGGATGACGGGTGCCTCCGCGCTCGAGGACGTTGTGGCGGAAGGAGTCGGCGGTGGTGCGATCGAAGATGCCATTTTCCTTGAAGTGGGCGAAGGCGTCGGCGTCGAGCACTTCGGCCCATTTATAGGAGTAATAGCCGGCGGCATAGCCTCCGGAGAAGATGTGGCTGAAGGTGGTGCCGGTCATCGAGCCTTCCACGGGTTCGAAGATCTGGACGGATTCCATAGCCTTGCGCTCGAACTCCACGGGGTCGGCCACGGGAGCGGTGGTGGTGTGCCATGCCATGTCGAGGTAGCCGAAACCGAGCTGACGCATGCAGGCGTAGCCTGCGCCGAACTGCGAGGACTTGACGAGTTTCTCGATGAGCTGGTCGGGCAGTTTCTCGCCGGTCTGATAGTGGCGGGCGAAGGAGTCGAGGAACTCGCGCTCGGTGAGGTAGTTCTCATTGAACTGCGAGGGAAGCTCGACGAAGTCGCGGTATACGGCCGTGCCGGAGAGCGAAGCGTACTTACACTGCGTCAGCAGGCCGTGGAGGGCGTGGCCGAACTCATGGAGGAAGGTCTCGACCTCATAGGGGGTGAGCAGCGAGGGGGTGTCAGCGGTGGGCTTGGTGAAGTTCATCACGATTGATACCTGCGGACGGTCGTTGACGCCTTCGGGGGTGATGCTCTGGTCCTTGAAGCCGGTCATCCAGGCGCCGGGGCGCTTGGTGTCGCGCGGAAAGAAGTCGGTGTAAATCACGCCGATAAACTGCCCCTTGTCGTCGGTTACGTCGAAGGCCTTCACGTCGGGATGGTATACCTCAATATCGTTGTTGCGGGTGAACTGCAGTCCGTAAAGCTTGGTGGCGAGGCCGAACACACCGGAAATCACGTTGTCGAGCTCGAAGTAGGGGCGCAGCTGCTCCTCGTCGTAGCTGTAGGTGGTATTTTTGAGCTTATTGGCGTAGTAGCTGTAGTCCCACGGATTGATTTTCACAGATTTGCCCTCCGATTTGGAGGCAAATTCGGTCAGTTCGGCCATCTCGCGTTCGAGAGCGGGCTTATAGGCGTCGCGGAGCTGGTCGAGCAACTTGTAGACGTTTTCGGGGGTCTCGGCCATTGTGCGCTGCAGCGAGTGCTGGGCGTAGTTCTGCGAGCCGAGCAACTTGGCGATTTCCAGACGCACGGCGGCTATGCGGCTCATATTCTCCACGTTGGAGTATTCGCCCTTGGTGTTGCGGCCGGTGTAGAGGCGGTAGAAGCGCTCGCGCAGGTCGGGACGGTCGGAGTACTTCATAAAGGCCATATAGGTAGGCTGGGCGAGCGTGAAGAGGAACTCACCCTTTCGGCCCTTGGCCTCGGCAAGCTGTGCGGCCTCGTCTACAATCCCCTTGGGAAGTCCGGCGAGGTCGTCGGCGGTGAGCCATATCTCGTAGGTATTCAGCTCTTTGAGCACATTCTGACCGAAAACGGTGGTAAGCTCCGAAAGCTCGGCGCTGAGCTTGCGGTAGGCCTCGCGGTCGGCACCTTCAAGGTCGGCGCCCGAGAGGGCGAAAGAGTCGTAGGTCTTCTGGAGGAGCATAGCGTCCTCAGAATCGAGATTGAGGCCGTCGCGCTTCTCGTATACGGCCTTCACGCGCTTCCAGAGCGGAGCGTTGAGGGTGATGGAGGTGCCGTAGTCGCTGAGCTTGGGAGAAACGCGCATGGAGATTTCCATCATCTCGTCGTCGGCGTCGGCCGAGAGCAGCGGATAGAACACGTTGAGCACGCGGTTGAGGTCGGCCCCGGCACGCTCGAGAGCCACGATAGTGTTCTCGAAAGTCGGTTCCTCGGGATTATTGGCGATTTTCTCGATTTCGGCCTTCGCCAGAGCGATGCCACGGTCGATGGCCGGCTCGTAGGAGGCGTTGGTGAGGCGGGTGAACGGAGGAGTCTGATGCACGGTGGCAAAAGGCTGCTCCAGCGGATTCTGTGCTGATGTCATAATTGCGGTCGCGATAGTTGCGCAGGTTAAAAACTTTCTCATTACTGGTTTGCTGCGTTTTATTATGATGTATGGATTTATTCGGTTGAAGATTCGGAAATAGGGTTGTCGCGGAGCGCGCGTCCGCGGCGGTAGCCCTCGGCCGACGAAAGGCGCCCCGACTCGATAAGCGGACGCAGACGCCCGAGGTCGAGCATCCACGGCGAGGAAGCGTTGCGGCGCGAAAAGAGCGAATCGCGCACGCGCAGCATCGCGCTGCTGAGCGGAGCGCGGCATCCCGGCTCGGAGGGGAGCAGTACCGGCGCTACGGAATCGAGCATCGCAGGCTCTACATGAGAGGCCGGGGGGAACCCGAGCGATACCCACATCACCATCGTCTCAGCGGGATTCTCGCCCGGTAGCGGTCCCTCGATTACCACCGAGGCCGACGAGATTCGGCGCGGAATCATCTCGCCGCGGTCGGCAACGCGCATGGCTCCGTCGGCCGAAAGGTCGCGCCCCTCACCGGCGTGGTAGAACGAGCGGCTGAGGCCTTCGGTGAACGTCTCGGGGCGCACGGAGCGCTCCCGCAGAGGCTCGGCGAGCAGAGCTTCCGCATCACATTGCCTTACGGCACCCAACCGGCGCTCCTTGCCTCCAGAAAAGGAGTAGTTGGAACGGATAATCGCCCCCTCGGGAGCGAGCGCCAACGGGTAGACGGTGTAGGTATGGTCGGAGCACTCCACGTATCCCCCGCCCCCTTCGGCGTCGAACGCGCCGAAATTGGCCTGGACGCCCAGCGGGCCGCAGGCGATAGCCGAGTCGAGCAGAGCGGTGAAATCGTCGAATCGGCGGCAACGGCGCAGCGCCTCGGACATCACCAGACCCTCGCGGTCGCGCACGCGGGCGGTGTCGGGCGCGAGATTGTAGCTCGCGGTGTTCATCACGGCGAACCCCGCCTCGTTGAACCCTATCCATGCCTCGCGGCGCAGCGAGTCGCCGGCATTGAAGAGCGCCACGTAGGCCAGAGTGCTGTCGGTAGCGGCCACGCGGTCTACGAAATTCTCCTGATGCCCCGTGTCGCGGTGTTTCCACAGCAGCATACGGCCATCGGCCGTGGCCGTGGCGCCTACCAGTGCCGAGGTGCAGCCCGAAGCGCTCGCCCAGGCGGCAAGCGCCGTGAGCGCCGAAACGAGGAAGCGGAGCGGGGATGTCATATTGGTTGAGGGTTGAAGGTTGAGGGTTGAGGGTTGAGGGTTGAGGGTTGAGGGTTGAAGGTTGAAGGTTGAAGGTTGAAGGTTGAAGGTTTAGGGTTTAGATGATGAACGGGGCTGATGGTTTAAACTGTTATCCGACGGAGGATTGTACAAAGTTACGAAGAATTTGGCTATAGATTGCCCCCGATGTTTGGCCGTTAGCACCTTTTTGCGTAATTTTACATATTCAACTATTCAGGGAAATGAACGATCCACACCAGTATATATTCGAAATGCCGATAAAGGTACGCGACTACGAGGTTGATTCGCAAGGAATTGTGAACAACGCCAACTATCTGCACTATCTGGAGCACACGCGCCACGAATTCTGCGAGTCGCGCGGCTTCACCTTCCGGGAGATGCAGCGGCTGGGAATCGACCCCGTGGTCAGCAGAATCGAAATCGACTACCACACGCCGCTCCGGCTGGGCGAGACGATGGTGTCAAAACTGTGGCTGGAGCGGCAGGGGGCACGCTTCCTCTTCCATCAGGACATCTACGCGCCCTCGGGCGCCCCGGCGGTGAATGCCGTGGTGTCGATCGTATCGCTCGAGGGAGGGCGCCTGAGCCGCGGCGAGCGCCTGGCCGAAGCCTTCAATCTTTAGACACCCCTACCCTATCCTACCGATGAGCCTCGACATATACCGACTGGCATTTGCCCGCGTGAAAGGGCTGCGCCCCGACATAGCACGAGAGATTCTGAGCCGCACGGGCTCGGAGGAGGCGTTCATGACCCTTTCCGAAGGGCAGCTACGCGACATGCTCGGCTTCGACGGCAAAATTCTCGGCGACGCCTACCGCAACGGCCTTCTGGAGGATGCCCGGCGCGAAAGCCAGTTCATCGAGGCGCACGGCTTAGCCTGCCGATACTTCACCGACCCGGCCTATCCGCGGCGCATGCTCGAATGCGACGACGCGCCGCTGATGCTCTTCACCCTGGGCAATGTGGACCTCAACGGCACCCACTGCCTGAGCATCGTAGGCACACGCAATGCCACCACCTATGGTGTGAGTTTCATCAACCGTCTCGTCGACGAACTGGCCGAGCGCATAGACGGCCTGCTGATAATCAGCGGACTGGCCGTAGGCTGCGACATCACTGCCCACAAGCGCGCCATGGAGCGCGGCATCCCCACGGCCGCTGTGGTGGCCCACGGACTCGACACCATTTTTCCGGCCGACCACCGTAACATAGCGGCGCGGATGGTGCGCTCAGGAGGAATCCTCGTGACGGAATACCCGTCGCACACACGGCCCATCCGCCCAAACTTCCTGGCCCGTAACCGCATCATAGCCGGGATGAGCGACGCCGTAATAGTGGCCGAGTCGGCCGCTGCCCGCGGAGGAGCCCTGCGCACCGCCCGGCTCGGGATGCTCTACAACCGCGACGTGTTCGCTCTGCCCGGACGCACATCCGACCTCTACAGCGGCGGGTGCAACGCCCTGATCAAGAACAACACCGCACATCTGATAGAGACAGCCGACGACCTGATTTCCACCATGGGCTGGACAGCCCGGCCGCGTGAGGGAGACCAGGGGCGGATGTTTCCCGATCTGACTCCCGAACAGCAGGCGGTGGTGGATTTCATCCGCCACAACGGCGAGGCGCAGACAAACACCCTCTCGGCAAGCCTCGGTATTCCGGCCGGCAAGCTCATGGCGCTGCTGATTGAACTTGAATTCAACGGCACGCTTGTGGCACTTCCCGGCGCCCGCTACCGGATGGCCTGACCCCGCGAAGCGTGAACCATCGACCACACCGCCGCATTATACTATAATACGAACCTACGACAACAAAACTAACGACATAACAACCATGGAAAAAAAAGTTATCGCACCCTCAGAGCTGATTATCAATCCTGACGGCTCGGTGTTCCACCTCCACCTGCTCCCCGAACAGCTTACCGACAGAATAATCCTCGTAGGCGACCCGGCCCGCGTGAACATAGTGGCCGAACACTTCGACACGAAAACCTTCGAGGTTTCGTCGCGCGAATTCCATACCATCGGAGGCACCTTCAAGGGTAAACCCATAATGTGTCTCAGCCACGGCATCGGCCCAGACAACATCGACATCGTAATCAACGAACTCGATGCGCTGGCCAACATCGACTTCAAGACACGCGAGGTGAAAGAGAACTTCCGCCAGCTCTCGATGGTGCGCATCGGCACATCCGGAGCCCTGCAACCCGAACTGATTGTCGGAACGCCCGTGGTGGCCGAAAAAGCCATCGGCTTCGACGGCGTGCTCAACTACTACGCCGGCCGCAACGAGATTGCCGACCTCGAATTTGAGAAAGCATTCACCGAGCATACCGGCTGGAACCCGCTCTGGGCCAAGCCATACGTGGTCGACGCCCACAGCGAGCTGGTCGACCAGATTGCCAAAGACGACATGGTGCGCGGCAATACGATTTCGGCCGTGGGCTTCTACGGACCGCAGGGCCGCGAGCTGCGCCTTCCGCTGGCCAACCCCGATCTTAACAGCCGCATCGAGAGCTTCCGCTTCGGCGACCGCAAAGTTACGAACTACGAGATGGAGAGCGCCCCGCTGCAGGGCCTGGGCCGCCTGATGGGCCACCGCGCAATGACCGTCTGCTCGATTATCGCCAACCGCATGCGCCACGACGCCACGCCCAACTACAAGACCGCCATCCGCGACCTTATAGCCACCGTTCTGGAGCGCATCTGACCTCCGAAGTCCATCCGACCATATGACTGACATAGCCATAAAAGGAATGGTATGCCGCCATTGCGTCGAGGCTGTGGAAACGATATTCCACGGCCTCGGCGTCGGTGCGGAGCAGATTGAAGTGAAGCTCGGAGAGGCCTCGCTGGCCGACAGCGTGAAAGTCGATGCCGACTTCCTCGCCGCGCTCGACCGAGAATTTGCCGCCCACGGCTTCAGCCGCATCCTCGACCCCGGGCAGCGGCTCGTAGAGGCAGCCAAGCAGGTGATTATAGACCATGTGCGCAACCACGACTGCCGGTTCAACCTCTCGGCGTGCCTTCAGGACCATCTGAACACCGATTACGGCACGCTCTCGAAAATCTTCTCCGCCACCGAGGGACGCACCATCGAGAAATATTCCATAGCCCAGCGCGTGGAGTTCGCAAAGGAGCTGCTAAGCTACGGAGAGATGACGATTTCCGAGGTGGCCGACCGTGCGGGCTACTCCAGTGTGGCGCATCTGTCGCGCCAGTTCAAGACACAGACCGGCATGACTCCATCGCAGTTCCAGAAACTGCGGCCGGAACGGACACCTTTAAATGAAGTTTGACGCCTGAAGTGCGAACGGCGCCTCAATGGGGCTGCGATTACCAAGGGCGAAAATATGCAAACGGATGCCGGAATCGTGTAACATTCCGGTGTATCAAAGATACTATCTTTGCATTCGAAATAATAACAGAAAGCAAAGATGGAATTTTCATACTTCATATACGCCCTGCTGAACATCCTCAACCAGATGTCGCCCTACATACTGCTGGGCTTCATCCTGGCCGGGATGCTCCATGTATTCATCCGGCCCGACACCATGAGCCGCCACCTGGCCGGCCACGGATGGCGTCCGGTAGTGAAAGCCGCCCTGCTGGGCATTCCGCTGCCGCTCTGCTCGTGCGGCGTGCTCCCCACAGCGGTTGCACTGCGCCGCCAGGGCGCCTCGAAAGGGGCCTCGACCTCGTTTCTCATCGCTACTCCGCAGACCGGCGTCGACTCCATAGCCGCCACCTACGCCCTGCTCGGCCTGCCGTTTGCCATCGTAAGGCCGATTGCCGCGCTCGTTGGCTCGGTAGCCGGAGGAATGGCCGTGGACAGAAGCGACAAGGACGGAGAAAACGACACGCCGCAGAACGCATCAGCCACCGCCTGTAGCGACGACTGCTGCCGGAGTGCTGCCGAAGACGAAGCGCCGCACGGCTTCATTAATAAAATGTGGGCCGCGGCAAAATATGGCCTTACCGATATGGTGGCATCCGTGGGCAAATGGCTGGTGATCGGGCTGTTGGTTGCGGCGGTGATTACCGTGGCGGTGCCCGACTCGCTTTTCCTCAGTCTGGCCGAATACCCGCTGCTGGCCATGCTCGTTATGGTGGCTGTAGCTGTGCCGATGTACGTCTGTGCCACCGGTTCAATACCCATCGCGATGTCGCTGATGCTCAAAGGGCTCACCCCGGGCGTGGGCTTCGTGCTCCTCATGGCCGGACCGGCAGCCAACTTCGCGTCGGTGATGGTGCTCCGCAAGAGCCTGGGGCGCCGTGCCACGGCAGTCTACGTGCTTTCGGTAGTCGTGACGGCAATCCTGTTCGGCCTGCTAATCGACTATCTGCTTCCGGCGCAATGGTTCGCCATAGGGGGCAGCGCCGGCACTACAGCCCACTGCCATGTGGAGTGGCCGTGGTTCCCCACCCTCTGCTCCGCCCTGCTCGTGGCGTTGCTTATACGCGCCTTTGTGGCCGGAGCCGCCGAACGCCGCCGCTTCAGAAAAGAATCCGACAATACTTCAACCACAGATAAAACCATGCAGAAAGTCTATAAAGTAAAAGGAATGGCTTGCGCGCATTGCAAAGCCACAGTTGAGAAAGCTGTAGGCGCCGTAGCCGGCGTAAGCAACGTTGCAGTCGACCTTCCCACGGGCCGTGTGGCCGTAGATGGTGCGTACGACCCGAAAGCAGTGGCCGAAGCCGTAACCAACGCCGGCTTCGACTTCCTCGGCGAGGCGTGAGAACACTCCCATGGGGATTACGCTCCGACAGCATAGCAACATCTCAGCCTGGCGATTCCGAAACCGCCCCTGATTCCCAGTTGTTTAAACTTATTTAACACAAATTCCAGCTCCAAACGCTTGCCATTTGCCGCGAAAGCACTAACTTTGCAGACGCAAAACGAAACATCGCGGGATGGAGCAGTGGTAGCTCGTTGGGCTCATAACCCAAAGGTCGGAGGTTCGAGTCCTCCTCCCGCCACCAAAATAAAAGCGAATTCAGACCAGAATCTGAGTTCGCTTTTACCGTTATATCTTAGGAAGTACACAATGGCCTTACAGGAACGCGAACGGCGGAGCCAGATATTGTACAATCGAATCATCACAGACATGAAAGCAATTATATCAGCAACAATTTTCATTTTATCCACGCTGACCGGATTTGCCGCTACCACAGCAATAAACGATACGACGAGAGTTCTCGATGAAGTCGTAGTTGTGGAAAGGGCTGCAAAAGCACCGGTGCCGCTGCTCCCGCTTGACGTAAAGATTGTAGGCAGCGCGACAATCGACAACAGCACGGAAACCAATCTGCTTCCGGTGCTTCAGAACAGGATTCCGGGGATGTTTGTTACCGAGCGCGGACTCGCCGGCTACGGCGTGAGCGGAGGTGGCGCCGGCGCGGTATCCATCCGAGGTGTCGGAGGGGGCAATAAGGTGCTGTTTCTGATCGACGGCCAGCCGCAATGGGCCGGCGTCTTCGGCCACTCTCTGCCCGACACTTACGTGACAAACGACATTCAGAGGGTCGAGGTGGTGAGCGGTCCGTCGTCGCTACTCTACGGATCGGGGGCAATAGGAGGTTCGGTAAACCTTATTACCCGACGCGCCACGCAGGAAGGCTTCGCAGGTTCGGTCCGTGCGATGGGCGGAAGCTACGGCACACAGAAATATGGCATCAAGGGCGGCTATAAGCACGGCGGCTTGCGCACCTTCGCCGCAGCAAGCTATGAATCGACCGACGGCAACCGCCTCGGTATGGGCTACTGGCTGGCCAACCAATACGCATCCGTGAGCTATGATTTTTCAAACCACTGGGAAGCCGGCGCCAACGTTATGCTTACCGAGACAAAGGCTGACAATCCGGGCTCGATTTATCGTGAGCTTCCGCTCGAAATGTGGGCGAAGCAGCTGCGCACCACCGCGTCGGTTTTTGTAAAGAACCGCTACGACGCAACCTCCGGCGGCATCCAGGCATACTACAACTGGGGCAAACACGACATCGACGACGGACTTGACGGCCGCAACAGACCGCGCACATATCTTTTCCATTCCAAGGATTTCAACATGGGAATAACCATGTACCAGACCGTCAAGCTATGGAAAGGGAACGACCTGAGCATCGGAGTGGATTTCAAGCACTGGGGCGGCAAGGCATACAACACCGCAAAAAGCGACGGCGAGGAATCGCCGATAGTCGACAAGCATGTAAATGAAATAGCCGGTTACGCCATGATGCAGCAGGCGCTGCCTGGCGATGTGCTTAGTCTGAACGCAGGCGTACGGCTTGAACACTCCTCGCAGTTCGGCAACGAATGGGTGCCGCAGGCCGGCTTCATTCTGCGTCCGCTTTCGGCAAGCCGCATCAAATTCAGCTACGGAAAGGGCTTCCGCTCACCCAATATTCGTGAGCTATATATGTATGGGCCGCGCAATCCCGACCTCCAGCCCGAACGCATGGACAACTTTGAGGTTGAGCTGCGGCAATGGCTGCTCGGCAGCCGCCTGAATGCAGGCGTGTCGCTCTTTTATATCAACGGCGACAACCTGATACAGAGCGTAATGGTCGACGGCCGTTCAAAAAACATCAATACCGGAAAGTTCATCAACAAAGGATTTGAAGTTGACGCTACATACAGCATAAGTAAAGAATGGGCTGTCACCGCCAACTACGCGTATCTGCATACCGACACGCGGATTGTGGGAGCGCCCAAGAACAAACTCTTCGGCGAAGTGGCTTTTACCCCCGGACGCTGGGAGTTCACACTCGACATAATGAGCGTGTGGGGCCTGAACACCGAAAAGACACAAGAGAATTATGCCCTGCTGAATGCCCGGGTGGCATATTCGTTTGAGTTCCGGAAACCTCTTACGCTGTTTGTAAAAGGCGACAACCTTACCGCTTCCCGCTATCAGATTAACTATGGTTTCCCGATGCCGCGCGCCACTATAATGGCAGGCGTGGAATGGAAATTCTAACTACATACAATATGTAAGCACCCCGTCGAATTATCACATTTTTAAACATCTCGATATGAACAGATTATTATTCCTGGCACTTTCGGCAAGCGCCCTAATCGCAACTACAGGTTGCGGTGCGAAAGCTGCCTCTGCAGCCGCCGAAGAGCCAACAGCAACCGCTGCCAACGACACAGCCGTCGTTTATTTCATCAAGGATATCACTCCTGAAAACATCCAGAAGGTGTATGAAGCCCTCGGACGCAAAGCCGAAGGCAAGGTGGCCGTGAAACTCTCCACAGGCGAGCCGGGCAACGACTATCATCTCGACCCGAAACTCATAGCTCCACTTGTGCAGCAGCTGAACGGCACCATCGTGGAGTGCAACACAGCCTACAACGGCGGCCGCGACCATACGGCCGACCACCTGAAGGCCGCTGCGGACCATGGATTCACCGCTATCGCCCCTGTGGTGATTATGGATGCCGAAGGGGAAGATACCCTCGCCGTAAACGGTGGAAAACACCTCAAGGAAAACTATGTGGGCAAAGCCTGGAAAGACTATGATTTCACCGTTGTCCTCTCCCACTTCAAAGGGCATCCCATGGCCGGGTTCGGCGGCGCGATGAAGAATATATCTATCGGCATGGCATCCTCCAAAGGCAAATGCTGGATACACTCGGCCGGTCAGTACACCGACAAGGCACAGACATGGAGCAATGTACCCGCCGACTCCATATTCCAGGAATCGATGGCCGAAGCTTCCAAATCAGTGATAGATGCTGCCGGCGACAAGATTCTTTATATCAACGTAGCCAACAATCTTTCTGTAGACTGCGACTGCGTGGCAACTCCGGCTGCTCCCGAAATGGGCGATCTCGGCATATTTGCCTCGCTCGACCCGGTAGCCGTCGACCAGGCTTGTCTTGACGCCGTGCGCGAGAGCCCCGATCACGGAAAAATCCACCTTATCGAGCGTATCAACTCGAAGAGCGGCCCGTGGAACCTCGAATATGCCGAGAAAATCGGTGCAGGCAGCCGCAAATACAAACTCGTGACCCTCGAATAAGCGAAACAATCCCGTACTACAGCAGGGCGGTGTGTCAGAACGCGGAATTTTGACACACCGCCTTGTTTTTGCCCGGATTGCTGGGAGCGCTTCCAAATGTCCGGGGGCGGCGTTGCCGTTAAGCGGAAACAACTCGCCGGACGTAATCACTTACAGACGAACCATTGAACAAGTATAATTACCTTGAACCGCTACTTACAATGAAAAAGATGCTCCGAGGCGGCATGCTGGCGCTGACATGCGCCGCCGCAATCTGTGCGGCAGCCCAATCGATATATCCCGGAAGTGCCGACGCGCTGCTGAAAGTGAAAAATGTGCCGGAGATGAAGGCGCAGGCGTTTCCGCTTTCGTCGGTAAAACTGCTGCCGGGCCGTCTGCACGACAATCTCAGCCGCGACTCGGCCTGGATGGCAAATATCAGCGCCAAACGGCTGTTGCACAGTTTCCGGAACACCCACGGAGTGTTCGCCGGACTGGAAGGAGGCTACGAAAGTGTCAAGAAGCTCGGCGGCTGGGAGTCGCTCGACTGCGACCTGCGCGGCCATACCACGGGCCATCTGCTTTCGGCCTACGCGCTGATGCACGCGGCTACCGGTGCCGAAATCTTCAAGCTGAAGGCCGACAGCCTTGTGGATGGTCTGGCGGAGGTGCAGAAAGCCATCGGCAATGGCTACATCAGTGCCTTCCCCGAGGAACTGATAAACCGTAACATGCGCGGCCAGGGTGTCTGGGCGCCCTGGTATACGCTCCACAAGATTCTCGCCGGTCTTATCGACCAGTATGTGATGGAGGGTAATCAGAAAGCTCTTGAGGTGGCCACACAGTTTGCCGACTGGGCCTACCGGAAGCTCGACGGCGTCGGGGAGGAGACTCGCCGACTGATGCTCCGCAACGAGTTCGGCGGGATGAACGAGGCCTGGTTCAACCTCTACGCCATCACAGGTGACACACGCCACCTGCGTCTGGCCGAATTCTTCCACCACAACGAGGTGGTCGACCCGCTGTATGATGGCGTAGCCGACTTCGGAACACGCCATACCAACACATTCATTCCCAAAATGATAGCCGAGGCACGCCGCTACGAGCTTACGGGAAGCCGGCAGTCGAAACGTGCCTCGCAGCTGTTCTGGGACTCGATGCTCGCCGACCACTGTTTCGCCACGGGCTCGCTTAGCCAGAAGGAGCACTTCTTCCGCCCCGACCAGATGTCGAAGTATATCAACGGCTATACGGGCGAGACATGCTGCACCTACAATATGCTGAAACTCGGGCGTCACCTCTTCTGCCGCGAGGCCGATTCGCGCATCGCCGACTACACCGAGCGCGCGCTGTTCAACCATATCCTTGCCCAGCAGGACCCCGAAAGCGGCATGGTTTGCTATTTTCTGCCGCTGCTGAGCGGAGCCTACAAGGTGTACAGCACGCCCGAGCAGTCGTTCTGGTGCTGTGTGGGGAGCGGCTTCGAGAGTCACGCCAAATATGCCGAGAGCATATACTACCGTGCGCCGGGTAAACTGTACGTCAATCTGCTCGCCCCTTCGCGCCTCGACTGGGCCGACGAAGGGATAACGCTCACGCAGACCACCGACTTCCCCGTTGTCGGCACCACGCGCCTGCACTTCGACAAGGCCGACGGCCACAAGGCAACGATAGCCCTGCGCAAGCCCGAATGGTGCAAACGTCCTCAAGTGAGAATCAACGGCAAGAAGGTGAAGGCCGTGCAAGCCGACGCCGACGGCTACATCAACCTGACAACGCGCTGGAAAGACGGCGACACCGTCGAGGCCGAGTTCCCGATGGAGCTGCACCTGGAGTACGCCCACGGCGGCACTGATAAAGACGGCTTCAAACGTGCCGCCCTGCTCTACGGACCGATAGTGCTCGCCGGCGACATGGGAACCGAAGGGATGGAGGCACCCGCCCCCTTCTCCGACCCGACCGTGCGCAACGACTACTACACCTACAATTACCACATCCCTGCCGGACTCAACACCACCCTCAGCGAGGCCGACCTCGTCGGGATACAGCGCCGCGAAGGCACCCTGGAGTTCACCCTCCCCGACGGACGCACCCTCCGCCCGCTCTACGACCTCCACCACCGCCGCTACACCGTCTATTGGGATATGCAGCCGTAGGGGCGCCCATCTCGTGACGCTTCCAGAATTCGAAGCTAATCCGGGAGTGGCAAATCCGCAAGTCTCCAAACTGCGTATAGTGGTAATATGCCAATAGTTCGACTGAACTGCAGGCCGCTTTCATCAGTATCCGACACCTCAAGTAATCCAAAATTTTCCAACGAACAGCGTATGCCGATTGCAAGATTTTTCTTATTCATGAACAGCCGTAAACTCTTCATCTTTCCTGAAGTCCCGGACTTCACCTCTATTGGAAGGCACCTTGCGCTTTTGGCTACGACATATTCCACTTCAGAGGTGGCATTTCTCTCTAGATTTTCCCAGTAAAAAAGTTCATATTTATTCTGCGGATTGGAGGCTTTCATAAGTTCAAGGCCCGCCGTCAGTTCTGCCACGAGCCCTTTGTTCACAAGCTCAGGAGCGTCTCCAGCGAGTATAAGTCTGGTCAGTTCCCTGTCGTCATCATAGTTCATTGCCAACACACGAAGCAACAAACCTGTGTCAAGATAATCATACCTGATAAACTTTGGATTAACCTGCGCTCCCAAGGGGAGACCGTTTGCAGCTGACATCTGCACGGGGATGATTATTCCTGCATCGCGGAGGAGTCGCAGGGCTTCTTTTACTTCTTCGGTCTTATATCCGCCGTCAACTTTGCTGTAGACGAACTTCTTTCCCGACTGACGGACTACGGCCGACAATGTGTTACGGAGCAACTGCGGGTCGACTTTTTTCGCATATTTTGCAAAGTCGTCATAATAGCTTTGCTGGATGTCGTTCTGCTCGTCCTGACAAGCAGAATAATCCTGGGTTTCGACCCATGCGGAGACACTGGCAGGCATACCACCTACCATCAGAAACGAGCGAAACTCCGAAACGAGACGTGAATGAAGACTTTCTTCCACCGGATTGCGCCAATCAGCGGTCGCAATTGCCTCAATCCACATATCCTTACCCTGCGCCATCAGAAACTCCTTGAACGACATAGGATACATAAAGATAGATCTTATACGTCCCACTCCGTAGGAAGGCATCTCATTTAATGTAAACTCCAGAAGAGATCCGGCGGCTACGACATGCAGTTCGGGATAATTCTCCTTGAAAAACCAGAGGCTTTTTAAAGCCGCCGGGCAATTCTGAATCTCATCGATAAACAACAGAGTGTCGCCGGGAATTACCTGCACATTATGCACAGCTCCGAGGCGCTGGCTCAGTTCGCGCACGTCGGAGATTTCTTCGAAAAGCGAACATAAATCCTTTTCCCTCTCAAGATTGATTTCAAGGTAATATCTGAACGTTTCTCCCAAGTGTCTTATGGCCCAAGACTTCCCGACCTGCCGAGCGCCGCGCACAAGAAGAGGCTTTCTACGGGGAGAATCCTTCCATTTCAGGAGGTCTACATCTATGTTTCTTCTGAGATATTCCATGTTATATTTGCTTCTTGGAATGCAAAGATAATCAATCCATTAAAAAAATCCAAAGGAATAATCGGCTGATTTCGGATAAAATCCAAAGGAATAATCGGCTGATTTCGGATAAAATCCAAAGGAATCTACAAAATTCCTTCAGATAGCCGCAACCACGATATCGCCTCTCCGAGGCTCAGATGCAGATAGAGATCGCTATACCCCAGGCTCGACCTACGGTCGTCACCTGGGGGTGTACACAATCTCGGCCCTCCGGGCCTCTGAGGGTGATATTAAGGTAAATATATATGTTGGCTACCAAATAGTTGGGAGGATGGTGCAGAACTACCGCAGACCATGTGGGGAAAGGGTGGTGCAGAACCAACAAATTTCGCCCATATTGTAGGGACGCACGGTTCGTGCGTCCCTACTTGCGAGGAATTTTGCAACGCCCTGCTACAGTTATATAACCGCTATGCGGTTACAATGGTGAGTACATACAATCACGCACTCCGGAGGGGCGGCATTGGTGTAGCCATGGGTAAGCCATCAAGGAAGGGTTAGAGGGAGGCGATGAGGTAGACGGTGTAGGCGAGGTAGAGGAGAATCATCAGGGCGCCTTCGGAGCGTGTGATGGTACGGTCGCGGAAGAAGCGGCCTACAATCCAGAAGAGCAGCGATGCGCCGGTGAGCACCAGGAGGTCGGTCTGCGTGACGCCTCCAAAGGGGAGCGGACGCACTACGGCCGAGACGCCAAGCACCAGGAAGATATTGAAGATGTTGCTGCCGATCACGTTGCCGATGGCGAGGCCGGGCATCCCCTTGAGGGCGGCGATGATGGTTGTGGCCAGTTCGGGGAGAGATGTGCCCACAGCCACAATGGTCAGGCCGATGATGGCGTCGCTCACGCCGAGCGACGAGGCGATACCCGAGGCACCGTCGACAAACCAGTTGCCGCCTCCCACGAGTGCACCCAGGCCGACGAGGGTCCAGACAACGGCCTTCCACATAGGCATGGGCGGTTTGGAGGCAGCTTCATCGGAAGCGCCGCCGTCAGACCCGCAGCCGTCGTGGGCGCGTGCGAACGTCAGCCGCATAAAGATGGCGAACAGAAGCAGCAGCACGATGCCGTCGGCGCGGCTTATGATGCGCTCCGGCCCTCCGAGCCATACGGCACTTCCGAACGCCAGAAGCACAAGCGAGGAGACCATCACCATAGGGATGTCGGCCTTAAGCACCATCCTGTCGACCTTGATGGGCTTAATCAATGCAGCGACGCCTACAATCATGAGGATATTGAAGATGTTGCTGCCCACCACGTTGCCAATGGCCAGCTCGGCATGATTCTCCACGCTGGAGAGTACGCTGATAACCAATTCGGGCGCCGAAGTGCCCATGGCAACCACCGTAAGGCCGACGACCATATCGGAGACGCCCCAGCGGCGCGCCATATCGGCCGAGCCGTCGGTAAGCATATTGGCCCCCAAGAGAATAAGCACGAGACCCGCAATAAGATAAAATATATCCATAAGCAACTGTTGAAAACTATTTTATACTATTCTGATTTTAAGAAATCAATACTCATTCCCCTCCCCTATTCTGCAAATATACGACATTAGCGCCGGGATGCCATGTGGTAATGACCGTATTTAATGAAAAAGAGGGCGGTGCGCCAAAATTCGTTTTTTGACGCACCGCCTTTTCGGGGGGTGAGGGCGTTGCAGGATTTTATTATCAGTCAGTTGCACGGACGCACGAGCCGTGCGTTCCCACAATATGGCTGAAATTTCCGGTGTTGCAACACCGTCTCAACTAATCAAAAGATGTTATCTCACAATCACTTTGGAAACTTTGGAACCCTGACGGACGATGTAGAGACGGCCGGATTCGGGCTCGGCAACGCGACGTCCGTCGATGGTGTAGTATTCCTTGGGAGTATCGGCGCCATCGGCTTCGACGATTTCAACCGCGCCGGACTCGCCATTGGTGTAATGGAGGATAATCCGGTCGCTGACCGTGTTGTAGCTCGAGGCGAGACGGAACAGACCTGCGGGAAGAACGACATAGTAGTCGGCATCCTTTTCAAGGGAGATGGGCATTGTATAGCCGTCGTATTCGTCGCCGGCGAAGATTCCAAGCGAAGTTCCGGAGGTGGTGCCGTTCTTGGCCCACCACTGCTCAACGGCTACGGTGGTGCCGGTGGGTTCGCCATCGACGAGCTCGCCCTTGATAACCATGATGTCGGAAAGTTTAGAGGAAACGAGGGTGGTCTTTTCAGCGAATGTGAAGTCGATTGTGGTAAGCGACTCCATGCTGCTGCCGTCGGCCGGAGTGATGCTCTCGATTTTCACTACGGGCTTCTCCCATGCTCCTTCGTAATGAATGGTCAGGGCCTCGTTGAGCGAGCCTGCGGCATCCTTGACGATTCTGGCGGGGATGGTGACGTAGTAGTTCTTACCAAGCTCCATATTGAACGGAGTCATGTAGCCGTCCATATCCTCGGGGAAGAGTTTGACTCCGTCGGTTCCTTCCTTGACGAGACGCCATCCATCGACGGCTACGGTTTCGCCGACAGGCACACCTGCCACGAGACGGCCTTCCACTACCTTGACGTCGGGGGTGGATTTTACCACGGATACGTCGCCAGCGAACTTGAATACGATTCCGTCCATCGAAGCGACGGAAGCGCCGTCGGCGGGAGTAACGGTGGTAGCGGTCAGGATACCGGGCAGAGAGCCGACGAACTGCGATGCGGAGAATGCGCTCTTCCAGTATGTGTCGTTCTTATAGGTATCGAGCGAAGTAGAGGGTACGTTGACCACGGCTGTGGAGGGCACCTGATAGAAAGGTGCCTCATAGGCCTCATACCAGTCTTCGAGCTCCGCAGGAACTGCACCGAGGCAATTGATGGTGACGAGCGACGTGCAGCCGTAGAACGCGCGGATCTGGATATTTTTTACGGACGAGGGAATTGTGACTTCGGAAAGCGACTTGCATTCTGCAAATGCGGCATTCTGAATGAGAGGAAGGGCGGAGGGGAGAACGACTTTGGTAAGGTTGGTTCCGGCAAAGGCCTGTTCACCAATGAAGACGAGGCTCTCCGGCATATTGATTTCAGCCAGTTTCGACTTACAGAAAGCAAAGCCGTCGATAGCCCGGAATTTGCTGCCGACCGTAATTTTCTGGATACCGGTGCGGTCGAATGCCTCGCCGCAGATGCCGAGAGTGGCAGCCGGAAGGGTATATTCGGTAATGGTGCTCTTGGCGGGGAATTCCACGAGAAGGGTCTTGTCGGCATTGTAGAGGATGCCGTCCTGCACGGTGAACGACTTGCTGCCGGCGGCTACCTTGAACTCAGTAAGATTAGTACCGGAAAACGCGCCTGCGCCAACTGCGGTGATCGAAGCCGGAATAGTGATTTCCGAAATCGGGCAATTGTAAAAACATTCGTCACCCAATGTCTCCACTCCTTCAGGAATGGTTATAGCGGTGAGAGCCGTGCCCTGGAAAGCACCTTCGCCGATAGTACGGAGGGTGGAGGGAAGAGTCACAGACTCAAGACCGGAGAAGAGAAACGCTGTTTTCTGGATAGTCTCAAGACCTTCCGGAAGTGCGATGGTTGTAAAAGGAACCTTGTAGAAACAGGAGCCACCGATTACACGTAGTGTAGAGGGGAGACTAATCGACATAAGTTTGTCGCATCTGTTGAAAGCGCTCGCGCCGAGTTCTTCAACGCCTTCGGGAATAGAGATAGAGGTAAGCTTGGTGTAAGCAAACGAGTAGCCTCCTATTGTAGTAAGGGCCGCAGGCAGTTCAATCGAGGAAAGCTCACAGCTGTAAAAGCCGCAATAATCCACATAAGTAACTGTGGGGGGGAGAGTTACAGTATGCGCCTTAGTATACTGAAAGGCCCGCTCACCTACTCCGACCACGGTGTAGGAATTACCGTCGCCATCCTGAACGGTCTGGGGGATTTCAATAGCCTGGGTTATCGAGGTAGGAACGGTGCTGACCTCGGCAGCTGTTGCCGACATAACCTTATAGGTGATGTCGCTGAACTTGAAAGTATCGCCCACAGCGGCAGAGGCCATAAGCGAACCACACACGCAAGCTAAAAAAGGAAGTAGAATTTTTCTCATGCCTAATTGATTAAGTTGATTTAATATTAAGTAATTGATTGATTGTCGGGGCGTTTACATCCGGCTGGAATACGCCGATGAAACTTCGACAAAGCTAAACATTATTTCACACTTTAATGAAACTAATTTTGTTAATTAATGCTAAAGCGACGATATTGCCCGCAAATAGACATAAAAGACCAAGCAAGACGTCCAAAAAATTATATAAATGCCCCAAATTGATAACAGAATGCCAATCCCGCAAATATAACGTAGGATGGTATGGCCTGGAGCACATCGTCTCCATAAGAGAGTCCTCTCCCAGCCTGAAAAAAGAATAGGGCGTGTCATAAGAGCCCATCCGGGTAAAGAAAGAGGTGGGCGTGTCATAATAGCCCATCTGGGTCGTCGCCTAAGGGCTTCGGGTTCGGTCATTGACCTTAGTCAACTCCCTTCACCCTCACCCTCAGGCTCCTACCATCTGGACCATTCTGACAGCGCCCTCACCATCCGGGTAAAAAGAGGGCGGTGCGTCAAAGCTAAGCCTTATGACGCACCGCCTTTTCGGGGGTGATGGTGTTGCGGAAATTATTGATTTTTCAACACCCTCTAAACGAGTCAAAGAATTATTTCAGGAGGACTTTGGAGACTTTGGAGCCCTGGCGACGGATGTAGATGCCGGGCTGCGGATTGTCGACACGGACTCCCTGGAGGTTATAGTACTCGACGGGGGCGTCGCTTTCGGCAACGGCGGCATTTACATTCTCAACGCCACCGGAGGTGCTGAGCTTTCCGATGCGGGCATGCTTGTAGGTGAAGCTGTCTTCATCGTTCTTCTCGGCGCTGGAGGAGTCGTCGCCGTGATAAGGAGTTGACGCATTGTCGAAGCAGGTGGGATCGTAGGGGGTAGAGCCCGTGGCACCCTGTCCGTAGGTATCAATTACCATGACGCCGATACCTGTGTTCTTGATGTAATCCTCGGTGATTCCGAGCTTCGAGAGCGGGAACTTCCACTCATAGAAGGTATGCTGATCGGTGGGCACTTCGCCGATGAGGTCAACAAAATTGTCGTTGGTCTGGAGTATCATCGGGTCGTATTCGAAATCCTTCTGGCCCCAGATGTGCTCGATGGAAGGAAGAAGACCGTCCTGACAACCATAGAACGGAGCGTCGATGCTCACGCAGTAGGGGGCATTGTAGCTTGTGGCGCCGTTTTCGTCGGGGAAGAACAGACCGGGAGTGCCTACTGTGGATTTCGTGCTGCCGACCCAGATGCAGTCGGTGCCGTTGTCGAAGGTATTTGTGGCAATGCGGTCGCCGTCGTCCCAGATGGTGTAGCCGCTGGTGAGTTTGCCGGTCATCGACTTGTAGGGGTCGAGGTCGAATGCAATCATCAGTCGGCCGTCCATCTGATAGGGCTTGGCGGCATTGTTGGTGAGGATGCCGGAGCCGTAGAGGTCCCAGACGGTGTAGACATACTGTACGCCGAGATAGAGATTATCCTTATCGTAGGCTGCGTAGATGGCGTAGGAGTCGACAACGGGATATTCATGCTTGCCCTTGATGGCTCCTGCAATGTCGCGAGCCACGCCCTGGGCGATGAGGTCGTCGTCGGTCCAGTTGCTGAGGGCGTTGGGAGCGATGCACATGCGGTTATCGTTCTGCACCTTGGAGAAAGTCATGTTGACGGTGCGGTTGGAGCCGACTTTGCCGTCGGGGTTTACCTTATAGTAGTCGGTGTTGAGGCTGTTGCCCGGCTGGGGCTGGGGTGCCTCGGCACGTGTGTAGGTGAAAGTCTGCACGTTGGAACCGGCTTCGTTGGCCACATAGGTGGTGATTGTGGTGGTCTCGGTAAGTTCGATGGGCTGCGAATAAGTAGTGGAGGTGGCGTCGGGGGTAGTTCCGTCGAGGGTATAGTGGATAGCCGTAGCCGGTTCCACGGTAAGAGTCACCTTAAGAGTTTCTGCGAAGCGTTTGCCCGAAGCAGGATCAGCCTTTACGACGGGCTTGACAGGACCGGCTTCGTAGACACCTTCGTCAGTAACCTTGCCCTTGGCACCGCCGGCTCCTTTATATAGATGACCATTGGCCGGAGCGCCGGAGATATCGCTGGTCTGGCCGTTGTCGCCCGACTTGAGGCCGTCGCAGAAGAGGAAGCCCTGAAGACCCGAGGGATCGCGCGGGAATGTGTATTTCCAGATATTTCCTTCAACCTTGGTCATTGCGACACCGGGCCAGGAGGTGGAGGGGCTGCTCCAGTAGTGGATATTGACGTTGGCCCAGGAGGTGTTGGAATTGTCGTAGTAGATGGTCACCGTCTCGGGTTCGGGGTCAGGATCGGGGTCGGGGTCGCCGCCTAAGGTAGTAATCTTACCCTGGCAGTCGTAGACCATTCCATTCTTAAAAACGAGGTCGCCGCCGCCGGCCTTGACATCGCCGTTCTGAGTGCTGAAAATGATTTTGGTGGGAGTGCCGCTGGTGGCTTTCCAGATGAGATAGCCGTTGGCTGTAGCTGTGATGCGCTCGCCGGGCCACGCGGTGGCGGAAGTGCACTGTTTGTCGCCATTGTTGGTGTCCCAGGCCCATACATATACGTCGCTCCAGTTGGCGTTGTTATGGAAGTAGCAGTAAGTGCCTTCCGGATCGGGATCTGGATCCGGGTCGGGGTCGGGGCCGGGAGTGCCGTCGGAGTAAAGCACGGCTATGCCTGTGGAGCCGACAGTGCCGGAAATCGTAGATGAGGTGACGGTGAACTTGTTGCCGCTGACGCGGTCGGTGTATGTGCCGGCGGGGCAATATTCGCCACCGTTTTTGACGGAGACGCTGCCGCTGGTCTTGCATACTACCACTGCGCCACCACCCTTACGCGTTACAGTAAAGGTGTTTGACCCGACCTCGCACCAGTCGGGACGACCGACCATGGCGTTGCGGAACTTATTGACTTCGGCCACAGCCTTACCGGTGAAGGCAGTAGAGCCTTTCCCGACCTTGATGTTATTGAAGCCGGTGGTGTTGGGGCGTGCGAGATAGAGGGCGGTGGCGCCGTTGCGGCATGCGAATGAGGCGTATGCGCGGTCGATGACGCTCTGGCTCACATTCTGCGACCACTCGCCGTTGGCATAGGTGTCGTGGCTCTCAGCCCAATAGACCATGCGGGTGTCGGGACAACCCTGGTTGACGGTATGGTCGCCTCCGTAGCCGAAGGGGATACCGCCGTTGTCGCGGGCCGCACCGTTGCTGTATTTGTTGTCGGTGACCGACATGAAGGTGGTATACTCCTTTATAATCGAAGCGTCGGGTCCGGGAGAGTCGAGAATCTCTCCGTAATGATACATTCCTTCAACGGAAGTGACGGCGGTCCAGAAGCCGCAATTCTCGGAGGGAAGGGCGATATGTTTGGCGGCATCCCAGCGGATACCCTTCACGCCGAGATCGTGAAGTTGCTGAACGTAGGCCTTGGCGCGGGCGATGACTTCGGCATCTTCGGAATTGATATCGCCGTAGTCGCCGAGCTGATTGTGGGTGATGGAGGTGCGGTCGCCGTAGTTGATGCCTCCGTTCCAGCGCACTCGGCCGTTGGAGTCCCACCACGTGTCGTGGTAGCCGGCGGTCTTGTCGACATGGTTGGCAACAACGTCGACGATTATTTTGATACCATATGTTGCGGCCTCTTCGCAGAGGGCCTTGAGGTCGTCGGCAGAGCCCATGCGGCTGCTTTTGAATGCGATATCGTAGGGACGATAGAGATCGTGCCAGGGAGAGCCGGGGCCTGCGTCGGGCCGCTGGAGCGGACTCAACTGGACGGCGCCGAAACCGGCCTCGGCGATAGCGGGCAGTTCAGCCTTTACCTCTGCCATGGTCCAGTCAAAACAATGGAGGATGTTCCCCTCCTGAATGGATGCGGGCAGCCCGTAGTCGGCCGCCACAAGCATCCCGGCCGAGCTCATGGCGAGCATCAGCGCAAGGAAATTCCTTTTGATGAAATTCATGATGTAAGATGTAAGTAAGATAAAAAAGATGTGTTCTTGAAGCGTTCGGCAAATTTAGATATTTTTTATCTTTTTTGCAAAAAGCAAAAATACGCTTTTGAATCTACATACGCTTTTGAATCTGCGGGATGATGGGCGAAGGCATACAAGGAAGGCGGTGTGTCAAAATTCGAAATCTGACACACCGCCTTCGGGATGTATATTAAAATGAAAGGGAAAGCAGAATGGGTTAAGCCATCGCACCTTCGTGATGCTCGACCTCAACGCGGGCCGAAGCGAAAACGCTCAGATCAAGGCGCTGCATGAACTCGATGATAGCACGGGCTGCCTTCACGCTGACGCCGGCTGCATTCAGCTCGGGAGCATAGGCTGCTACAGCCATTACACCGGGATAGACGCCCAGAAGCGCGCCGCCCCACGAACGTTTGGCCGGCAGACCGGAGAGCACGAGCCACGGGCCATTCATTTTGTGCGGGCCGTGGGCGGCCATCAGGCCTACGATGTTCTGGGAAATGGCTCCGTCGAACACAATTTTGCCAGTTGCGGGGTTGACACCGTCGGCAGCCACCGTGGCTCCCATCATGGCCAGCTGACGAGTGGATGCGGTAAGAGCGCGTGCGCGATTGTAAAGATCGACCGACATTGCGGCATCGTCGTAAAGATAGAATCCTGCCTCAGCGAGCTTATCGACAACCTGATTTTCCTCGGCGGCGCGCTTTTCAGCTTCGTAGAGACGGTCGTTGAGCACCGGTGCGTCGCCACCCATCATATCGATGGTGCGGTTGACGAACAGATTCCATTTCGAATCGGGGTCGCCTACTGGCTCTACGGCCGAGAATGCGCGGACGCCGCGCGCACCAAGATGGTGAGGTTTCTTCTCCACTTTATGCATGGGACACTGACCTGACTTCTTTACAAGTTCGGCAGGTGAGTTCTGGGATAAGAGGACCGACGACAGGGGCACTTTTACTATATCGGCCATAGGCGACTTGATTTCAGAGTCGCCTTTGGAGATTGTCGTGCCGTCGGCGAGAGTTACGGTAATGCCGAACTGGCCGGCCTTGGCCTCGTGGTTGCGGGGGTCGATTTCGCCCTCTTTGAGGGATTTTACCGATTCATAGGCTTCGTCGAGTGCGCGGCGGATGTCGTCAAAAGAAATTTTACGTTCCATATAGTTTTTATTTATTTGTTTGTTAGCGATATATCCGGAATAATTCGGGCGAGGCGCCCGTATCAGAAAGTGTAGCCGAGCGACACCAGGAAATGGCCGGCTCCAAGATTCTTATGGAGCTTCACAAAGTCTGTGCCATAGCTCAGGCCGAGGTTCATACGGCGGTATTCGAAACGCAATGCGGCATGCCAGCCCATCTGGAACCGGCGCAGATGCTCGCTGCCCATTTCATCTTTGCTGAAAAGGTTGATGCCGCGGGAGCCGGTCTGCAAGCTGCCGAGATTCATACCCGGAACTACATTTTCTATCTCGGTATCGATTTTGGCATGGCCATAGGCCTGAACCCTGAAATCGAGGCCGAGTTGGGGAGTAAGATAGAAGCCCTCGGCTACCGGCACACGATAACTTACGTTGACCGGCACATTGAAATTAATAAACGTGACGTGGGCTTCCTGCTCGACAGCATCGAAGTATTCGTCGTTGATGAGATCTTTTTCGTAAAAGAGGAAACGCGCGTCAAGCCCGGTACCGACATAGAGCGGCAAATAGTTGCTTACGCGGAAGTCGACGGAATAACCTACACCGAAGCCGTTGGTATAGACGTTGTCGGCACCTTCAGGGTAAAGGGTGGTAAGGTCGTAGAACGCGCCTGCGCGTTGCACCCGGGCAGGTGCATCTGCTTCTGAAGCCATAGCGGTAGTACCGGCGAGAAGGAGGGCTCCAAGGGCGAGTAAAACGGATTGTTTCATAGTTTCATTAATTGATGCCGCGACAGTAAAGCGGCAAACGCCAATATATTTTGTATGTCTAAAAGCCGTTATCGAGATTCAGCGGACCTCGGATAACCGCTCGTGTGTGTTTATCATAAAAACCGCAAAAGGGCGGGATTGGTTTGGCGACGACTGCCAAAAAGTGCAAAAATCCATGACGGACGGCCATTGTGGCGCATCCTTGGTGTAATGCCGATGATACAGCCGGAGGTATTCACGGGGGGTCAATAATACGCGCCGCGGTCTACTCACAGAACAATTACATGAGGTTTCGTTTCTACATCATGATTGGCCAGTGATTCCACGCAGTTTTCATTCATGCTCATCTGCCTGATCCATTCAAGTGATACCAGCTGCTGCTTCCGGTTGTCGGCAATCCCGGGAAGAATCATCTCTTCCCAGGATTTGCTGCCGTAGGCTCCGTCGGAATCAATGAGAACGTATCTGCCATCGCTGCCTGTGATCTTTACGGCTACAAGGCCATCGGTATGACCGGGAATGTTGATCAACTGTACCGAACCGTCGCCCAGCAAATCGTAGGAGCGTCGGAACGGCCCTTCCGAGCCATTCCAGGGAAACAATATCAGAGGTACATCCTTCCACCAGCGTTTCTGAAACCGGAATTTATTGGTTATCGAGAACTTTTTCCCGGCGAATTTCATTTCTGCCTCCGAAACCAGAATATGGAGGGCATCCGATACCTGATGCAGACCGCAAACGTGGTCGCAGTCAAGATGTGTCAGAACCACATAATCGAGTTCGCGGGTATCGACACCCAGCTTTTTCAGCTGTTCGTCGACAGCTTCGCCTGCGGGAAGATAACCCTGATTAAGAGTGTAGAGCACATGGCCGAGCTCGGCAATCTGAGCTTTCTCATCAATTACACCGGCCGGGCTAATGCGACGACTCCAACCGGTATCCACCAATATTTTTGCCTTGGGATGCTCGATATAATAGGCCCACACCGGCATCCATACCCATTGATTGCGTGGCACCCCGATGCCGGCTACCTTCAGCAGACCGGCATTATCCGTATCAAACGGCAGATAGGGCGATGTATGAACACGTCCGCAGTGCAGTACATGTATCTTTATCTGATTCATACCCATCTGATATCACTCCACTTTTGAGTTATTTCATTCATTAATTGTTCAGAAGCATTTATTGCCATTGATTTTTTCTTTGACGGAGGCCTCGTTCCCTAAATAACATGTGCAATCCGCTTCTTTTTAATCAACAATCGTCGCGCTCAAAATATTCACTCCATTGGGGAAATGTACAATTTTTCATCCGAGAATGTTAAAATATTTGGCTGCACTGATGTTTTCCCCTATTTTTGTATAATCCACTCCCTCAATGGCAAACCACCCGAGGGGGAAGAAACCGTCAACCGCAACAACACCATCCGATGGCAATGGGAGAATTCGTGCCAAATAAAAGCATGTATGCGTCGAAACGACTCGACGTACAGTCCGTGCGCTTTTTAAAAAGCATATTTCCACTCGATGTTGCCGACTGCCAGATTGAAGAAGGAGGCAGCACACCAAATATTGACGGCTATATCGACTTTCTACTTGACGACGGAACCGCCTATGAACGAATCGCAGTGCAAGTCAAGCATCTCACCACGCCCGAGTTCAATGGAATAGCTTACTACGACATTCCAAAATCAATCTATGCATATTCCGAACGCCACAAAGGCGAGGTAGTGATATTCATTGCCTGCGACCCCGATGCGGGCAAATTCTACTGGCGGCTTATCAACTCCACCGCCATCGAGGAATATAAGAATCGTTCGGACCATATTCAAGATAGAGGGCGCTACTACTTTAAAGTTGAAGAAATCTGTTCAAAGTCCAATCTGGATGCGACCGTGGCCCTATGGAAGAGACTATATCGAGACAGGATGTCGTCAATCAAAGACGAACGGCAGATGGCAACAGACTTAGTAGCCGTCTATATGGTCGCGTTCAATGGTATCAACGGCACGTTTCACGGAATGGCCGATTCGCACATAGTACGCGAGGAAGTTGCTCGCCTTATGTCACTTATCAACACTGGCACAGAGAAGAATCTCATCCTGCTTACCGGCGACGCAGGCAGCGGCAAATCAGTGATTATTAAGGACCTAATTGAAGAATTTCGGCAGTCATCTACCCCTGTGATCGCTATCAAGGCCGATACCATCGACGACCAAAGCAACCCGGGATGGTTTGAACGCGTCCACAATACCATCGCTACGCTTGCCTCAGGTGAAGAGCGGGTTGTGGTGGCAATTGACCAGATCGACGCATTGTCGCAAAGCATGTCGAACGACCGCAACCGGCTCAACGCCATGCTGAATATTCTTTCGGAGTTCAGCAGGTGGCCGAACGTTATAACTATTGCCTCGTGCCGAAAGTACGATCTGGAGTTTGATGCTTCGCTCAATCTTCTGAAACAAAAATCAGAGATAATAGAGGTGGGACTACTGACCGAGCTGGAGCTTAACTCGGTACTTCAACAACTTGACAGCGCCCTAATCACCCAACTTGACGCTTCCACGCGCATGTTGCTGAAAAATGCCCAAAACCTCAATTCTTTCTGCTACTTATATCGCAACGGACAGCGCAACTTCCATTTTCAGAATCCAATCGAGCTATACGACGCTCTATATGAGACCGTGATAAGCTCACAGACAGCATTTCCGCCGACTCAGCTTGAAGACGTTCTTTTCAAAATAGCGGCATGTATCAAATCTTCCGAAACCTTAAGACCTGTATGGAAGCCCAGCGCCTCCAGTCAGCGGGCCTTCGCATATCTCGCAAGCAGCGGCATACTTATAGCTGATTCTGGCTCAGTATCTTTTTTTCATCAGACATTCTACGATTATGTTCTGGCGCGGAATTATATTACACGCAATGCCTCGTTCATATCCGATCTTGAGACCGAATTTCAGGGTCTTGAAGTACGTGCCACTATAAAAGCCATACTCGAATACTATCGCGGCCATGACGAAAACAAATACTCAGAGGAACTTACCCAGCTGCTGAAATCAAATCGTATCAGACTACATATCAAGCTGCTAGCAGTGTCACTAATGGCAAGTGCCGAATATCCACGACCCTGCGAGAAGCGTGTGCTGAGTCAAATATGCAATTCCGACAAACGTCTGCTCGTACATTTCCTGCGAGGGGCCGAAAGCGACGGATGGTTTCAAACCGTACTCGCCATGGCGGAGAGAGTATTTCCTCCTGCCGAAAAGGATGAAGTGCTTTTCGCGCCTCTGGTCTCGTGTCTCGCACGATATTCATTCCGACATCCGGATGATATTTTCAAGGCGATCAACATTATAGGCGATACCGATCTGCGTGCAAATGCCATTTCTTATGTATTATCGGGCCATAACGACTACAACAATTCTTTTGTAAAGGCGGCCTACGACTCAAAATGCCATGACAATCCCCATTCGGTGATTTACCGCATAACAGACGCCATAAACAGCAATCCGGATTTCGCATTCTCACGAATCGAGCGACTGCTGACATCCTATTTCGAGGCAGACCCCGCTATACGCCGCAACCAGGGCTACCATATTGTAAATGAACTATGCGAGAAGATCCGGCGAATTGCTCCCACAAGACTTCTCGTGGCGCTCCACAACTCTATTATAAAAATAATCAGGACCACAGGCCGAACCAGCATCTCCGGCCTAAGTCAGACAGCGCTCTTCGATTCATTGCGCACTCATTACGACGAAGCGATATTGCATGTCTACGAAAATCTCCTGCTTGACAATGCTGCTGACTTAAACACCATGATGCCAATTATAGACGAATTGCTTCTCACATGCAACGAGACCGCTGTGTCGATAGCATTCATGGTCATGGAAAAGAATCCGAAGCTATTCCGATATGCAATTGATGCGGTCCTGGCCACTGCCGGCGGCGTCGACAAATATCTACAAGGTTATACTGAATTTTTCTTCATGTAGATGCTGAAGACTCACTACAGCACCCTTCTGCCGGAAGAAGCCACAAGCTACCAGCGGTGGGTACTCTCCTATCAATCGCAGGCAGACATGATTAGTCATCCGCAACGCGACCGGGATGAACTTCTATACCCGACCCTCTGGTGGAATAAGTGGAAACTCATCTGCAATACCCTTCCTATTCACGGGCTGCTGCCTGAGATGAAAAAATGCAAAGGCGAACTTATGCGCAGATTCCAGAGAGAGATAAAGGTCAGGCGCATATCTCATACGGTCGGAATGGCAAAGATTTGCGGAGGAATGGTCTCGGACCAGACATATAGCCAATTCAACCGCAAATGCTGGCTCCGCTCATTTCTAAAACTGAAGAAAGACCGGTGGAACAGCCGCGACAAAGAGCCCGTTACCGTCAGAGCTCATGCCGATGCCTTCAGGAAGCATGTAGCAGAAAGTCCGGAGATCTATATTAATCTGGTAATGGAGATTGCAGCCAGAGAGGATATAAATCCGGAATATGTCGAAGCCGGGCTCGAAGGTCTGATAGATGGAGGGGGCAATCCCGAAGCGATGTGGACCATCGCCTCACGATTCATTACTTATGAATACGCGAAGTCAAACCGCTTCTTCTTCGGAAAAATCATACAGTTTTACCTTAATACTGGCGGAGAATATATCGACTATATAGTGCCGATATTGATTGACATCGTCAAACAGCCGGTTGATTCTATCGTTACGGCCAAGACTGAAACGACTCTTGAAAATGCAGCAACCGATATGCTGAATCATGCAATCAATTCCGCTCCGGGAGAGGCGATGCGCCAGATTATTCATCTGTGCAGTATTCCGGAACGACGGCAACAGGGCTACACCATAATTTCAGACCTGGTTCCGACTGTCGATGTGGCGTTGCTTACTGTGCCGCTACATTTCCTATATACTACTAATTGCTTTGACAAGCGACTCTATTTCAATCTGCTGCCGACGATTCTCGAGCGGATGGGTCCGGAAGCGTTGCTGATTCGAGGAGATGCAATTCAATGGTGCTGTTATTATAAACGCGACGAAGTTGCGGATTTCCTCGACATGGCCGAAACCGACGTCCGCACACACCGGATGCTCGCCCAAATATATTACTACGGACTGGCAACAATCGAGAGTGCAGGATTTTGCCGAGAGAGACTTGAAAGAATTATAGCCGGAAACAACGAGGATACAATAGCCACACTTGTACAAACCTCACTCAAAACGTTCTGCGACGAAGACTTTAGAGATTTCGCCATGGAATTTCTCCGCCGTTTCGCCGATGACAAACGCAGACCGGTGATACATGCGTTCTGCGCTTATTGCGACAGTCTTCCACTGGAAGCATTGGATTTCTATTGCTCACTATCCGGGAGTTGGCCGACCGATAGAACGCGCGAAGCATATGAACAACTGAAATATCTCACAAAATGTGTAGATATCCGTCCTGTGAAATGTCTGGAGTTCGTATTGAATCAGAAATTCACCGAGTTGGAAGATTCCATGTTTGTCGACGAGGAGGTGGTGAAGCTTTTGCTCATGATTTACAAGAAGTTGAAAATCATCGAGAATGGTAGCCTCTTGGAAAAAATCATGGATATGTTCGACGAATACATTTCCCGCGGCAACAGAGTTTTATTTCAGGCCACAAACCATCCATAGCTACTTATGCCTACGGCGCCATAAATTTAATCCGGCTGGTGCGGATGCCATAAGGATATTTTCACTATCTTCGCGATATGGGGAGGTTCAACGACTTCGAGCGCTATACGGATTTCTCGTTCTGGAAGGAAATCTGCGAGAAACACGGGACGCCGCGCCAATACCGACGCGGGGAGTATTTCGCGCATTCAGGCGAAATACTGAGATATTGCGGATGGATCAACGCGGGAGGATTCAAACACACGCTCTCAGATGACGACGGCAATCTCAAGACAGTCGGCTTTGTGTTCGACGGCTCGGTACTTGCCAACTACAGCAGTAATTTCCGCGAGCAGCCGATGCCGACCGACATTATTGCCCTGAGAGACTCCGAGGTCATTGTCGTACCGGTGGAGTTTATCAGAGAATGCCTGAGCAACGATCAGGAACTGCACCTGAATTTCCTGCAGTCGCTTTTTGACCAGGCCTACAGGACGATACTCGACAATTACCGCATATCATCCTACGCCCGATATGTGCAGCTGATTGAACGATTTCCACGCATTCTGGAGCTGGTGCCGCTAAGCGAAATCGCGTCGTATCTCAATATATCGCTGCGTCAGCTCCACCGGTTCAGAGAAATGCGCCTAAGCCGACGGGGAGACTCATCCCGGCAGCACGGCTTAGGATGAAGGAATGTGGAAGATGTGACAAATGTCACCGATTTTTTTTGAGGGTATACGTAAATTTGCGAGGTATACATCATTCCACTGACTTATGATTCTTAAAAGACTTCTGTTTATTGCCACCGCGATTGCCGTCGTAGCGGCAGACGCTCCGGCCAAAGCCCCGAAAATGACCAAGGAGCAAGAAAAGGTGTTCGACGACGTAACGGTAACCCTCAAAAACGGCGATGTAGAGAGGGGAAAAGTGACATCCTACTGGAACAAGACAGTCGGGAAAACGCTCAACCAGGATTTCAAGATGAAAACAGACGATGGGCGCGAGCTGAAGCTGACCTACGAAGACATAGATTCGATATGCTTTCCAAACCGGATAAAGGGTTATATCAAGACCTGGCGCGTCTATAATGTCGCCACTCCTAAGCTTGGGAAAAAGAACGCCGTTTCGGTATGGATTTCGGGCGAGGGGGAGCGCTCTGCACATGCACGGATCATAGCTCCCTCGACACGACTATATGTAAAGCGCGGTTTTCGCGATGTATGGACCGTATATCCCCTACCGTGCCTCAAACTCGACAACGACAGTGTAGCCTATCCTTTTACTATGAGGAAAACGGCGGATTCAATCTCGGCGTGATGAAACACTGGATGCGTAAAAACAATCCCGAGCTGTTCGACCACATCGAGCAATGGTTCAAGGCCGACAAAAAGCGTAAAAAAGAGGTGCCGGACCGCTGGGCCGTAATGCTCGATGCCGTAGAAGATTTCTATAACACCCACACATCAAACGAACAACAATGAGAGAGCTCCTATCGACTCTGATTGCCTTGGTCATACTTATCATTACCTCGCTTGCGGGAGCTCTTAAGGCTTCGGCGAAAAACGACAGCGACAAGGACGCCCGCATAGAGGCAAAAGTATGGTTCAAAGACGGCCGCATATACGAAGGCGAGCTCCCCAAACACTGGCTCACTTATCGTCAGACTTTCATCAATCCGGGCCATAATTTCCACATTGTGTCGGCGGATAAGCCCGGCAAGACAATAAAGTGCGAGGCATCGGAGGTCGACTCCATCCTTATCACGGCAAGTACTCACACGAGTTTCAATGCCGGAGATTTCTACCTGCCGGCGGCAAATATCTCTTTCAAGAAAGGGAAATACAAGCTTATCCGCCGCATTGCATCGGGACGCCACGTGGATTTCTGCAAAATGCCATATATCGGCAATTGCGTGGTAAGCGGGATGAATATGGACCAACGCATCGAGGTATGGTATGTAAGGTTCAAGGATACAGGCAAGGTGGTATGGTTTTTCAGCAACCCGCTTCAAAACGGGTGCCATAAGGGAGAATTCAATCCCGGAGCTCTCGCATCCGATGTTAAAAAGACCAATCCGGGACTATCGGAGAGCATAATGCAGAGATTTTCTTCGAAGGATAAGGATACACGCCGCAGCTATGCCACTGAGGTAATGGAGAATCCGCAGGTATTTGTAGATTTCGTCGACGAATACCTTACCAATCAAACATCGGAATGAAACGCTTACGTTGCATCCGGCTTTTCCTGCCGCTACTATCGATTCTTGCGGCGTGTACACCCTCGGCCGAAGATATTCCGGCACCTAAAGAGCCTGATACAGTCGTTCCCGTGGCCAGGAGCATTACGGCGGATGCCGGAGGCGGCGACGTAGAGCTACGCTTCAGGGCCAACACCGCCTGGACAATACACTACGCTGACGATCGGAAGGCGACGTACGGCACGCTAAACGCCGAAAAAGGGAGCGCTTCGGATGCATGCGGAGTGGTTTTCACCATGCACCCGAATACCTCGGCCGACGCCAGGGAAGTAACATTCATAATAACGGCCGGCCGAGCATCGGCGGAGGTAACGGTGAGGCAGCCGGGGCTCGGCGTGGAACTGCCGGGCGAAGATGAGGTGCGCGAATATCTGGTCCGGCTCTTCCATGACACCGACGGTCCCAACTGGCGGTTCCGGGGCAAATGGTGCTCTGACCTTCCTATCGACCAATGGGGCAGCGAGATAAAATATAAGGACGGGCGGCTTGAGCTGATTCTCGGCGAACACTATATGAAAGGTAAACTCGACCTCTCCGGCTGCAAGGCGCTCGTGAGCATCCGAGCATCGAAAAACGAACTGACGGAGGTTGACCTCAGCGATTGCCCTCTGCTTGAGGAGGCATATTTCATCAGCAATTCCCTGACGAAAATCAATGTGGAAGGTTGCCTGTCGCTCCGACGCCTCTATGTGGGCTACAACATGCTGACCGACATATCGGTCGGATGGTGCACGACCCTCATAGAATTAGGCTGCGAGAACAACAGCCTTACCCAAATCGATCTGGAACGCTGCGTGGAGCTTCAGGAACTACAATGTTCAGCCAACGGCCTGATGCGTCTTGAAATTCCACACCGCAGGAAGCTCAGTGATCTGTGGTGCTACGACAACCGCATCAAGTTGCTTGACCTGAGGGGTGCGCCTTTTCTCAGCGTGGTAAGCTGCTTCAACAACGGCCTCGAGAGCCTTAAAATCGAGGAAAATAACCGTCTGGCCATTCTATGGTGTTTCGGCAACCGCATAGGTGGTGAGATTCCGCTCTGGATGGACAGGATTTCTCAATTCCGCTACGATGAGCGGTACGAATACCCAGACGACGGGAAGCCGACCATAGACCACGGCTACGGATGGTGGTATCCCGGCGAACCGGCATCCGGCCATCATGCAAGATAATATTTAAATATTGTCCGAATTTTTCGTAACTTCACACGCTGCAGAGCAAACGGATGATACAAATTCATATTATCCGCGCTTTGCGGGTGATATTTCGTCTCACACTCAAAAGGATTTATTTCATTAAGTATGAAGACCGTATTCCGATCGAAAATCGACTGGTGGATCTGGCTTGTAACGGGCGGCTTTCTTGCCATCATATGGTTTTCCGCCATAGGGATGTCCTGGTGGTATGTGACTTTTGTGAGCGGAGCGATGACACTGCTGTACGCTTGGCTTATGTTTGGCTGCTGGTATGAAATCGACGGCGACGATCTGGTAGTATATCAGTTCTTCAGACCGACACGCCTTCCGATTTCAAACATAAAGGATGTAAAGAAAACAACCGGCTATCTCGCCACGGCCGGAATGTCGCATCTACGTGTCTCCATAAGTTTCATTGATCGTTCGGTATGGAAGAGTTATGCGCCATTGGAAATATCGCCTGCCCATCGCGATAAATTCATAACGCGACTTATCGAAATCAATCCTAATATTAAAGAAATCAAATGTTAAGCAATAGAGTAAAACGGAATATCTGGCTGACGCTATCTACCTTATCAATAGGCTGTATCATCGACAGGACAGTCCGTGTGATTGATGGGTCGGCGGAATGGTGGAGCCTAGCATCGGCCATTGTGATAACCGCCTTCTGCACCAAATTCTACCTCTGCTATCGCAAGCAGGTGAAAAGCGGCATCCTCTTCGGTCGCACCAAGAGCTTCAAATAATTGGAGGATGAAGTCATTTAACCTTGTTCTTCAAATGGCTTCACAAGGTATGTTTTTTCAAGAATTTGGCCTCTTTTTGGCTGATTTCGCCCTCATTTTCGGTCACGATGCCCGCATCGCTCCCTCAATTTCGGGTTAAATCCGCTCAAAAACAGTCTCAAATTCTTTTCGAAGAAAAAGTTTAAATGAGTTCAATGAATATCGAGGATTTCAGGGAATATTGCCTGGGGATGGACGGCGTCACGGAAAAGACCCCCTTCGGGAAGTTTGCCCGTCGCTATGACTCCATTCTGGTATTCTATATACTCGGCCATATGTTTTGTCTGGTCGATATTGACGATTTCTCTTATGTGACGGTAAAATCCACACCCGACGAAATCGATGAGATTACCATGAACCGGACATCGGTAAGCAAACCGCTGAATCTGAATGAACGTCACTGGATTCAGCTCGACCTGAATGGCGATATTCCGGATCAGGAAATTTACCGGCTTGTAAAGCGTGCCTACAATATCGTCAGGGCAAAATATGCTAAGAAAATCGTCGGCGACTGAAACTTGGACCGCTGCCCCGGGCTCAAAAGGAAGGCCTAACGCTTTCCTGCGCACAGGGTTAGAAACAGTGCTATGACAATGCTCGACAATAGGGCCGGGAGATTGGTCTCATCGCAAAACAACGCCTTGACAAGCCAATATATTCCGCAGATTGCCGACAGTATACCGACTACCATACAGATTGACCTGCCCGAGATTACCACTCTCCTATCGTTTTTGATTTCCATATGCAGATTATTTAATAAATGGTGCCGTCAGAGATATTTTTTTGCCTCCCTGATGCTGAGAGGATGCATCTTCTGCCGGTGTCTGTCGATGAAATCGCGTACCCATTCCGGGTCGGACTTGGAGTAATCCCGCAGACTCCAGCCGATAGCTTTGTTGATAAAAAACTCAGAGCTGCCGAAATTATTGACAAGAATCCTCTCGAGGAGAGTAACATCCGTGGCACGCTTCCTGCAGAGCTGATGATCGATGGCAATTCGGCGCACCCAGAAGTCCTCATCTTCCGACCACCTCAGCATCAAATCATTAATTCGGCTATCCGTGAACGCGATATTGCCAATCACCCTGTCCAGCCCGTCGATTGTGTCCCACCACTGCTTTGAACGGATAAACCTTTCTATCGTGGCTACATCATCGTAGGCAAGGACTTTTTGCATAGCCACGAGGTAATCCTTCACAACATACTGAAACTCGCGATGCTCATCATTCCAGCACCGCTCAAGAAAATTCCAGTCGACAAGTCCATTTTTCTTTTCACGGCCAAGCATGGATTTATAAACGGCCCGTCGTTCCGGCGTGGGAATCCCGTAATACGTGAATTTACCGCGCATATACGCCGCCATCTTACCGGCGGATTCCTCATCACGCAACAGTTCAAACGCAGCCTTTATTTCCTGATATTTATCCATATGTCAGCCCTTAGAGAAGTTTGCTTTCTATTATCTGTTTTTTCTTATGAAAACTTCCTTTAATGAAACTCTCAAGAGTGGCAATCTCCTGATAAATCTCAGACAAGGATGCGGCAATTTGTTTCTGTATGGACACCTCCTCCGGAACTACGATCTGATACGCTATTATTGTATCGCGCTTGCCACGAGGCATTTTCGCGCCTTTAATATCCGACATTATATGGTCGAAGAATTGCTGCTGCCGCAACGAATAATATATAAATGCGCTGTCGAACCGAGATTTATCCGTATTACGTAAAACCAGAACGTCGGGACTGCAACCGCCATCAACATCAGCCAACCAGATTTTCCGGAGATAAGGCCGGATGTTGGACAGAAGAATATCGTCTTTCTTATATGAAATGACTGATGCAATATTCGGAATTCCCTTATAAGGCTCAACTCCTTTGCAATGTTGCAGCATATTGTCAGTGCTGACATAGACCGAGGGCGCGATTTCGGAATATGGCACACGGTCTCCGACAAACTCCAGACAATCTCTTAACGTCACGGTCTGCCCTTGAATATTGGAAATCAATCGGCGCGCCCGGGAGTGTAAGGAGTCAATCCTATCGGAAGCTTGCTTAATTTTCATATCAATGTCGTCACACCCGGCAATAATCTCATCCTGCACCGGTTTGGGGGCATTTGGGATTTGAATCGACATATAATATGTCATATTCAGATTCTTAATGTTGCCCATCCCGGACTGCATCGAGAAGGTGTGACCTTCATTATAGAAATTATTAAGAAGATGAAAGACATATCGGGACTGAAAGCGTGCGCTGGCTTTCAATCTCAACCTGACGGTGAAGTTGCTGAAGGAACAGATGGAATCATGGGAATCGAAATAAGCGACCCGACCTACGGCCTGAGTCTGGCTACCTCCTGATTTCTCCAAAATTATATCTCCGGAGGCAAGAGTGCGTTTTTCCAATTGCTTTTCTTCCACCGGGAGGATGACTGACGGCTCAAGCCTCAGGTTTCCGAAATTTTCGAAGTTGGAATTTTTCAAAATCTGAACTTCCTTAAACGGTCCCTTTTTGCCTCGCCACAGACCACCAATAGTGGAATAAATCTTTGAAAGCGGGGTATGACTGAACCTGCTTTCAATAGTTGTTTTAGGAATAGCGGTGTGGAGCTCCTTGGAGAAGGAATGGCGTCCAAAATCAATCATATCAACCAGATTTACCGTCGAGACATATGGCTCCATATCCTCAGGAATATCAAGTTCCTCTCCAAGGAAATGATGACGGATTACGGAATTGATCTTACTATCATCAAGCAAATCCGTCGGGTTGAACAACGGCGTGACTATTCCATTGATACCTCGTATCTGCGACATGGTATCGTCTTCCCCATCTTCCTCATCATGAGAGTCGGAAGACTGCATAACGTGGAGATAATTGATACCTTCCTGGCCTTTACTTTCGCCCCATTTGTAGCCTAAGAACTTCTGCCCCTCCGCAGTAGAGGCCGGAGCCTTTACGACAACTACAGGATGGTCTACAGCAAACGCAAGTATAAAGAAATATAGTTTTTCTTTTTCTATCGATGCTATAAAATTATAAAGGGCGGACTGAAATTCCTGCTCTTTTTCTTCCTTCGCAAGCTGTTTATAGGCTTTCGTCTTAGTTTTGGCCAGAAATTTCGTTCTGACCGTTTTAGCGCTTTCACAGACATCTTTCATGACATTTCTGCTATTGCTGCCGAACGCCTCGATATACCGTTGAAATATCGCGGTCTGCGAAAGAGATTCATTTATTTCGCCACATAAGAAGGTGCGGTAGTCCTCTACGCCGTAATTCTGATGCTTACAATATGCTTCCACAAGGTAAGCATCTTCGTAGACGGCATCAGCACCGGTATTGTTTGAAAACCATGAGTTTACCCTGTTGGAGAAATGAGCTGAGTCTGGAGCGACGCGCTCTTTCCTCCTCAGGAACAATACAACGGTGCTCGTAGATGTCTTCCCGAAGGTCTTATTCCCGAATTCCGATATGGCAACAATATCAAAATCGCGCAGCAATATCTCTCTGGATTTCGCAAAGATACCGCTTTGGGTAAGAATGGTACTTGGCAACACAAGGGCGGCAATACCGTCGGAAGCCAGAAGCTGCGAAGCGCGTTCAATAAAAAATGTCTCGATTGCGTTGTTCTTATCAATGTTTATGTCCTTGGAAAACAGCTCGAATTTTTCTCTTTCCTTCGGAGGCAACGTCTCTAAAAAGCCTGAAACTGCATATGGCGGATTGGCGACAAGGATATCAAATGTACCATCGTCGATTCCGTTGATTTTATTCAGCGCATCGGAATAAAGAATATTTATATCATCCTGCCCATACATAAATGCCGCTACCTTCGAAACCTTAGAAAGGCGGTATTCTTTCTCGATTCCATATATTTTTGAATAGAACTGACAGAGGGGGATGTCGGGACGGTGGGCTGCGGCAAACTCCTTGATCCGTGCAGCATATTCTGTCAGGAAATGCCCGGCACCGCAGGCATAATCGATGGCTCTGGGAACATCGCGGTGCGACATGACAACAGATTCAAGTGGCAAAGCGCTGACAATAAACCTCACTATCGGCATGGGAGTAAAAAACTGCCCTTCGCTTTGCTTGATACCCTTGGTGAGGAAGCCTTCAAATAGATCTCCCAGAAATTGATTCTGATTGTCGTTCGCTGATTTAAGCCTGATATTCTGAAGCATCTGAACCACTTTTTTAAGAACACCGGCGTTCTGATAAAAAAGTTTTTCATTATGCACACTCATAAACGAAAAATCGTTGTCAGAGAAGAATTTCAGCGCGCGGAAATAGCCCAGTATAGTATCTTTTGTAGCATCAGGATCATTACCGAATCTACGAAACGCGGTTTCGATCTGCTGATTCTCGATGTAAGTAACCTCCTCACCGAGAAACTTTTTCATGCCATCCCGGTAAAGCCGCTGCAATCTGTCCTGCAATTGGAAATCATCGTCGTAAACCGAACCCTTCCAATAAAAATGTAAATCAGACGGATTGTTTGTCTCGTCAACGACTTTCGCCAGGAAAAGATTGACTAATTTATCGAATGCATTTTCTTTCCCGCTTACGTTGTGCTGACGGAGAATAACCGCAAACTCATTGTATAATTTCTTTATTTCCGCGTCGTCGACCTCGCGAAGATCTGAAATCGAAAACTTGTCTTTACCTATTTCATAAGGTGCAATATCATCCTCGAAAATGCCGACTGAGAAACTGTCACATTTGTAAGTATCTTTCCAGACAGAGAAAAGCTCAATATTGTTTCGAGCCTTTATGTAGGATGCCAACGACTTGTTTGTTTCAAGCAGCTGAAAATTATCCTGAACATTTATAAGATGATATAACGAATCTATATCGTCATCCTTGAAACACGAGGTATACAGACAGAGGAATCTGGTCGACTGCTCCTGTTGAAAATAAGAGAAAAGCTGACCACCGTCTATAAGTGTTCTCTTCCACTCCGAGTTGAATTCCGCGCCATAGGTCTTACACTCGATTATCATCAGGGAAGATACTTTTATGCCGCCTTCTGAGGATGTTTTCGTGCGAATCCATATATCGCCGAATCCGCCACTGGCCCCTCGCCCCAGTTTCCAATGTGGCTCCAACTCCAGATGTTGCGGTTGATAGCCCTTAGTCAACAGACGATCCACACATTCAAGTACAACAAGGGATTCGGGCTCATCGAAATTTGAAGTGGTATTACGGGTTACTGTAATGCCAATATCTTCATATTTAATATGATTGTTTGCTATGTCGATAATAAGCGGTCGGTCGGATACGCCATAACTTTTTGAGAAAATATTTCCATTATTCTCAAAATGCATCAGACGCAGGGCCTTTTCAATTCTGTTTAAGATTCAATCATCTTGAAAGCAAAAACACTTCCGGAATATCTGATGTCCGACCATAGCGTGTGACGACAACGGAGAATTCTAACAGCCTGCCGGCTCTTACCGTGAGATCTCTGCGTCGGTCGGTCATTCCCAGATTCGGGTCTTCCTAAATGCAAAGCTACTAAATAATTCCGGAACGACGGACATATCGCGGAAGAATTCACCGGAATTCACATGGGCCACGGACTCCAGATGTCGTGCATTCACAACTTATAAACGATGATTTCAGTCTTGCCGTTTCTGATTGCAAAACAGAGAACGTAGCCACCCGATTTGAATCGGATGACCACGCTTTTTATCTCAGTGTTACTGAAAAGAAAATCCAAAGCATCGGAATATTTCCGGATGTTAGAATCGTCTTTGAGAATTACCACTTTACAAGTTCATTGAGAATGTTGCCATCCGTTGCATCTTCGGAAGTGAACGTATTGCCGCGATACTGCACACAAAGCATTACAAGCGGTTCTGTGCCGTTGTTACGCACGCTGCGGCGACCATCAGGTGCCACACGGACTACGCTGCCTTCTTCAACCGTAAAGACATCCCCGTCAACCTGAAATTCGCCTTTGCCGCTGAGGAAGAAATACAGTTCCTCATGATTCTTGTGAGTGTGCATGAAACCGGTTTCCTGACCGGGAGCGAACACCTGGAAGGAGAACTCTGCGCCGGTAGCACCTACTGCCTGACCACCGAACACTTTGCCGGGAATCCTGACTTCCGGGCCGAGTTCGAGAACGTAGTCTTTGATGTCGGCAAATTTGCCGAAGTTGGCGGCACTGAAATTAGTACCTTTTACGATTGCCTGAATCTGTTTCATAGCTGTACATATTAATGTTAATGACTGTTGTTCTTTTGTGTCAATTCTGCGGTACCGGGATAGCCCCCAACTGGACGAGCATCGAAAACAAATCCGGCAGCCCATGCTCGCGGATAATCTTCCCTTCCTTGAATTCGTAGATGTTCATAGCGATTACACATACTTTTTTCCCGCTTGCAGGCATACCCATAAATGGGTTGGTCTGTGTGCCGGTCATCGTGAAGCGCACCATCACTTTGTTGTCGTCAGCTATAAGTTCCTCGGCTTTCCAGCTCACATCGGGCATCGCGCCGCGCATCATGTCAAGAACGGCAGTATAGCCTTGGAACCCGTACATTGGTTCGGGAGAAGTGGGCGCATAGAACACAACATCCGGTGAGATTATTGACTGACCGAGTGCCACGTCCCCGGTATTTATGAAGTCGATGAATTTATCCATCACTTCAAGATTGAGACTTTTGCTATCCATATCGTTTGCTTTTTCAATTTTTCCGAGCGCAAAGTTACAACACAATCAACCGTTTGTCAAGAAGTTACATTTTCCGCCCATAGTAACCTTTTTGTCGGTTTTGCTCATTATCAGCGAATTTTTTTTATCGGACAATGTATTTTTATCGGACAAATCATAGTCCGGTTTGCCCGATGATGGTATATCAAGATTGTTTACTAACTTTGTAATTAAAAGTTAGTAACCATAGAGTATGAGAAAGAAAGAAGAAACTGGTTCAATAATAGAGATGTGCCCTGTCAGGAACGTCATAGCGCGATTCGGCAACAAATGGGCGCTCCTTACCGTGCTTATCATCGGTGAACAGGGCGTTGTCAGGTTCAACGAACTCAGCCGCTTGATTCCGGATGTGTCGTCGAGAGTGCTGTCCTCAACTTTGCGCACATTGGAGGCAGACGGCTTCATCGACCGCAAAGTGTACGCTGTAGTTCCACCAAAAGTAGAATATCGGCTAACCGAGGTCGGGGAATCCCTCCTCCCCTTGATTCAGCAGCTTACAGAGTGGGCGCAGACAAACATGAAAAAGGTGATAAGTCACCGTAAAGATTATGAGGAAGCGGATACCAAATAGGCCTGCAAAATGAAGCAAGTGACTAATCTGTATCTGGCGAGGCTTGATATAGTCAATGCCATATAAGTGAAAAAGACTGTTCTGCACCAGATCTCTTTTTCGGATATATTGAGCCCCATGAATCAGACAACTGGAATTTGCAGTTCAGTAATCCAAGATTCTATTTCTTTTACAAATGGTTCTGGAAACGGATTGATACAATCCAAAAACAAAACGACTGATGGACTACGAAGATAATGAATACTGCGAAAATCCCGTTGATGAGATGATGACTGATTACGACTATCACATCAATACGGGCGATTTACCTGAACTATTTGATGAATTATCGGTTGACGACTGAGACCAATTGATATAATGGCTAAAGAATACCCTTTCAGCATAACGAATCTGCATACAACTCCATTGGGAGTTGAACGCATCAGGAGAAATCTTGACTTAGGAGAAGCCATTGATGCCGTTAATTTTTGTCGCACTCTCATTCTCGAAGATTCCGCAAAGTTTGAACGCAAAGGCAAAAACTGGTATGTGACTTCCGGAGGTGTTAGAATTACTATCAACGCTCACACCAACACAATTATCCCCTCCCATAAAATCTAAAGTGGTTCAAATCATTCAAACATACCATCTCTGTAATAATGATAATGTGTAGTGCCTATTTTTCTTTTTCCGGATGCAACAGCAATGATAGCATCATATCTTTTTGCTATTCAAATCCTGTAACGCGAGACGCATCATATTGATGTTTACTTTGCAGTAAAAATATAGTCATATAATTTATCTGGATTATTTCCCTAATTCAGATTTTGAGGATCTATGGACGATTCTCAGTGGCTTTTATATGGCGCCTGAGGATATGAACCCATCATATTCCACACTTGTTGACACTATCAATTCATTACCGGTAATACCGGAGTATTCTGCGCCGTCAATTCAAATGTGCCTTGACTCTGAAATGAGATTCAAGTAAAAAGTATCCCGGATCCTTAGGAGCGGCCGCTTGGCAGAGAGATTGAGATTGACTTCCGATGCACTATCCTTATAGTGTTGATAGCGTGCTACTTGAGCTTTTATTATACAAGGGTCGGTCTCACTTCTGTTTTTTGATGATTTGGGGCTTCTCAGCTGACTTCATCTAAGGAAACAGACCTCTCTTTCGTACATTTTGCACAAGTGCAAAGTTAATGATTTTCCACGACATAGAGTGTTAAAATACGAGAAAAGGATTTCAAGTAACTGTAAATTTTTCAGCCACCGAATTTGTACTGCAAAAAGTAAGCTTGACAGAAGTCTTAATTATTGGGTTGCAATAGTTATAATATTGTTGAATATTAGGTGCTTATCGGGTTTTGGAGTGTCTCTGTTACTTTCTGCGTTAGAAAGTGAAGAAGATGCTTCTGAGGATGTCGGCCACTGAATGATTCAACCGGGTCAGACAAGTGTATTGGATGGTGAAACGGGTATGAAAACAGACCTCCGGAGAGGCCTGTCTTTACTCGTTTTCTTCATCGAAAATGCGGTTGAAAATCTCTTCAAGTTTCTTCCTGTCGGTGAGCAGCACATTAAGTTTCTTCAGGTTCTTGGCGTTGTCGCTCCACGGTATCCAGATTTTCAGATAACCCTTTGGCCCGTACTTCTCGTTGAGGTGCTCGATTGTCCGCTGATAGTGTCCGGCTCTGTCAAGTTGTGGATAGTTTGCCAGACCGTATTGGATGGTTCTTCGTATTATCGTGTCTGCCTCGATGAAGCGGTCTGCCTCCGCAACTATCATTCCGTAACCGTTGCGAGGTTTCTTCTGATTGGATGCACGGTGATCCTCCACGGCACGACCCATAGTCACAATCTGCTTGTGGGTGAAGTGCGACTTTACAAACTCGTCTGCTTCGAGTATCGTGCGGGATTCCTTGTGATGGTTTTCTCTGCCGTTGACAAGACCGAGGTCATGAAATGCTGCTATGATATAGACCATATCGGAATTCATCGCCGGACTATGTTCGGCGAGTTTTATGCTCTGTTCAATTACCATGCGGACATGGCTCTCCTGATGCGCCTTGTCGAAGGCGGCATAGCGGGGGATTATCTCATTCTCAACATAGTCGATGACCTCCTGCGACACCGGCTTCAATTTCAGTTCGGGAATTTCGCCCCATTCCCGTTTCTCTTTCAGAATCTGGCGGCGATGCGCCCGTTCCTCCGCCATACATTTCTTGCAGATATGCCGGGCATGACCTTTGCCAGAAAACTTTTCATTGGCGAGATACAGCCCGCACTTCCAGCAATAATGTCCCACGGTTTATTTCAGATTATTTCCTATAATGCTTTCCATGAGTAGGTAAACACGCGAGCCAACGTTTTGAGGCCACCTGTCGGCAGGATTTTCATCAAGCTCGCGTGCTATGGACATTGCTTTCGGCGCGTGTGGCAGAAGGCGTACTGCGTCATAGCTCGATTCAGAATAGGAACCCAGCAGGTCTCGCATACGTTTCTTCAACCAAGTCACCCCGGCTTTATTCTTCCTGTTCAGGGCAAGTTCATTTGAAGTCACTTCGTCATACTCCCTTATGTCTTCAAGATGTAGCAGTAGCCACAACTCAAAGCAGGGATTGCTCATGCAGAAATTCAGATGTGGATTCTGCGCACATAGCTGAGCCACCTGCGAGAGCATACGCTCATGCCAGCGGTCACGATCTATGACAAGCCATAGTTCATCATCATCCTCTATGTTATATTGTCGCATGAAGTCCGCTATCTGGGCGTGAACGCTCTCGGGCGATGACTCATTGGAATCTCGGGCCAAAATCTCAACATGGACATTTGGGGCGCGAAGTTTATCTTTTACAGCCGAAAAATATATTGACTCAGTACAGCGACCCTCGCTGGCAATCACGACAAGGCGTGCGGAACGCACACCTTCGAGACGTACAAAATCCTTACGCTTTCTCATGTTTCTGCCAATTTAGGGTTTCAATCGGTGCGAAGAATGGGATTGCGCTGTATCTGCCCTGCAAATATCCTTTCTGCACATTCTCGCGGGGCTTATACTCTGCAAGAGACACAAGGCGGGATGCTCCGTCCTTGTCTTTCTCTACAAACCAGACCTCATCGGAGCGAATCATGTCAAGATTGAGAAGATTGCACTCATGGGTGGATATAATAAGCTGGGTGTCTCTTTCCGATGAAAGTTCGTGGAGATAGCACTCTATTAGTTTTTGCGACAACAGGGGGTGCATACTGCGGTCAAGCTCATCAATCATATAGTCCACTTCACTCTGCCCCAAGTCGATAAGCATAGGGATGAAATCAAGAAGCCTGATTGAGCCGTCAGATTCCTCGTCCATTTCAAAAACGACCTCGTCGTCAGCATCATTACGATGTACCGCCTTCTGCTTGTATATAGTGTATGTGCCGTCCTCCTTGAAATCAAAGAAGAAGCACTCGTTGCTTTCAGGAGCCGCCACCAGAGCCGTACGTCCCGGAGTTGAGCTGCTTATAATTTTGTCAAGCAGACGGTCGGGTAGGTTGGTTTCCTCTTTTGAGCGGACAGGGAAACGCCGAATATCCACAATGCCTGTGTTAAAATATTGGAGTAGGCGACGTGTCGCCTCATGGAAATCCTCATCCTGTTCCGCATTGAATGATATTCCGCGGAACCGTGTGCCCGGAAAAATTATGCGCAGACTCGAGGCAAACCATGAATAGGCAGTCTTTATCGCGCACATTCCTTTTCCGTTGCGCTCTATGTATTCCGAAAGGAAACTCTTTTTAGCCGGAGTGCCTTCACCAAGGAATTTCACGAACTGGGCCACTGATGAATCGCCATGAATGTCGCCGAACTCAAACCCGTTTCCATCCTGATTGGATTTTCGTGTGAATATCAGTTTGTCGCTGCGGCTATTAATCTCATAAAGCCATTCCTCTTTGATACCATTTATGGAGAACTCCATGCCGTAAGCGAAATACCGCCCCCCGGTCTTGAACTCAATTTCAATCTTCGAGACAGGGTTTACCGGTTTTGCAAGTTTGAACGGCTCGAAATCACCGGCAGGAAATCTACCCGTCGCAATCTGCTGGAGCAAAGCAACGGCTTTGATTACATTGCTCTTGCCCGAGGCATTTGCACCGTAAATCACACCGATTTTCAATGCCGATATATCGTCACGTTTCTGCGCTCTGCTTACATGAGCAGGATGAACCGTTCCTTTCCCGGCAACGAAACTGATTGAAGTCTCTTCCTTGAAAGAGTATATGTTTTCAAATGTGGCTCTAAGAATCATTGTTTGTCGTATGATTACATTGTTTATGCAAAGTTACGACAAATATTTTATTTAACCAAACGTGGGAATGTGTTTTTTACTGAAATATTGCTTTGTCTCGACGAATCGCTTATTTGTTTTCAATGCACAATGCAATCTTTCAACTGCGGATATAGCAACAGCCGTTACTGTAACCGCTGTTGCTGAAAGACTGATTTGGCATAAGCGACCGGATAGTGATCTCCGGATTATCGCTATGTGATAACTCGACAAGCTCATGATATTTCTCTTCGTATGCCATGGAATTGTTATTCTATGTCTAAAGGAATAAGATTGTCATCATTGAAACGGTCAAAGTCAGACTGGAAAAGCTTATCCTGAATGACGCGGTATTTCTCAAACTCCGTTTCAGCGTATTCTTTAGCTTGTTCGGCTGATACATGTCCGGCATCAGTCAGAACGGGACGGTAGGTAAGATCAAGGAACTTATCAATACGCTTAGCCCAATCCTCCATTGTCATAGGAATATGACGCTTTGCCATATCTTCCGCCAAGTCAAGGAATGAGTTGACAATTCGTCCCATATCCTCCAGCTCACTCTCTTTGAGATAATTTTTGGCGATGCTGACATCCGGCTTAACAATCTTTCCGTTGGGAGCATTCTCCCATGTTGTGAGACCCATGTGCTCCTTTTCAGCATTAGCCCGGTCAATTATTAGTTCAGCGGCAGTATGACCATGAACAGCGTAGTGCATTTTATTTTGCACCTTCTTGAAGAACAAGCGAGTAGTGGGCGCATCACGATTGTAATCGATGCTTGTAGCGTAAATATCCGTCAGCTTTTGATAGAAACGACGCTCGCTAAGTCGTATCTCACGGATTTCAGCCAACAGATGCTCGAAATAGTCCTCGCCTATAAACGAGCCGTTCTCCATCCGCTTCTTGTCTATCACATATCCACGGATGGCAAACTGACGCAAAATAAACGTACACCACTGCCTGAATTGCGTGGCGCGGGTACTGTTCACACGATATCCGACACTGATGATAGCATCGAGATTATAGAATTTTAGCTTCCGGTTCACCTTACGCTCACCCTCGTTTTGAACTACCGAGAAATTCTCGGTAGTTGCTTCATGAGTCAACTCGTCGGTCTCGTAAATATTTTTCAGATGAAGTCCGATGTTGTCAGAAGAGCAGTCAAACAACTGCGCCATAGCCTTCTGCGTACACCACACAGATTCGTTATGATACACAACCTGCACACCGTCCTCTTTCCCCTCAATCTGAAAGATCAGGAATTCCGCAGTGCTGTTTCGTATCTCCAATTTCTGAGCCATAGCGGTTGCAAATCAGTTAAAAGTCCTATTAACAATGTTGTTACTTATTGTCTGTTCAAGTAGAAACTCCGACGGCGTCAGCCGGTCAACATCCTGCAAGCCGATAGCTATCGACCAATTATGCTCACGTTCCTCCACTCCCGCTTCCCCGGAAGCAAGATACTGCTCAAACTTCTTATATCTATCTTCGTATGCCATATTACTATCTCACTGAGTAACTATTCTATGCTTTCAACTTCTTGGCCATAGTCAATCAATCAAATAAATTAGTTTGTTGATGTCGCGGTATTACAATGTTGGATAGCTGTACTAGAGAAGTGTTTTCTAATGATAACTGCCTTATAATATTTTCTTTATGAAGTTTGTCATCTATATCATACCAACTAAATTCCCATTTCGCATCAGCATTCACTATGCCTTTTATGTGTTTTAAATATGGTAAGTCAACATCTGAAAGCGAAAGCCCCCAGACATGGATAGTGTTGACCTTTGAAATTTTTTCCCAGATCTGATGGCTATTTTGTATAATGGAAGTTACGTCTTTATAAAGAGTCATCAGATCCTCGATCGCCTCTTCTAATAAATCTTTTTCATAATCTTCCAATGAATCAAATTGCCAATTGCTTTTGATTGATTCTGGTTTTTGGTTATGTCCAAAAATGAGATGTTGGTTTAGGCCTGCACATCCATGAATGTAATATATGTTTTTTTGTGCAATACCATAAGATGTTTCCAGCGTTTTGGTATAATTAAAATTGATAAAGTATGAGTTGTCTTTATTTATCAAGACTCTTTGGTTGTAATCCGGCTCTGCAAGTTGTAATACCCATTCTGTAAAATATTGCTCTAAAAAATAATACAATCTATGGAGAGTGAGTCCTATTTCGGGTACAGGTCCGTCTGAGAAATCATCTAGATTAAAGAAACTGTTGCTACCATCAGCCCGCTCAAAAAATATCATGAAGGAAGAATATACATAGTTATCCAGTATGGCATTTATTGGGACATTGCCTAAATTTTCTTCTAGGCGACTCCACAAATCTCCTCCATCTAATTCATAAACTTGAAATAATCGGTTGAAAATAACAGAATCTCGATTTTCCAGCCAATTCTTAAATTGGGAGTAACTGGAATTGATACGATGGTGCATATCAAACCCATTACCAATGAGATATAATTCCTTCATTGTATTCATATATTAGGATTGTAAGATGGTAACCACTCCGATCCCTTCTGATTCAAGAATTGCACGAACTGCATTTGCCGAGTCAAGTGTGATTTGAGTGGAAACGGTAAAGCGGATACCATCAGAGGATGTCATCCATGCAGAGTCTTCAAGATAATACCATCGTGAAATTTCTGAATCGGTTGGCTTACGACCACGAGTAAGTGGTTTCTGAAGGTCAGTTTCAGAGCAAAGAAATCCAAGACGTTTGAATTGTTTTAGCATTGAGTCCTTAAAGACGGTCTTTAAATCGGCAAGCGTCTTATTTGGGAACATTTTTACATACAGCTTTATCCCTTCAAGGACGAATCGGTTCTTTGATAGATACGTTCTTCCTCCATCAAGTGAGAATTTAGTTCGGTCATTGTTGCTGTTAATCTTTCTATGAGTATTTTCAGAATCAGAAGAAGTTGTGATAAGATTATCGTTAGGCTCTGCTACCATTGCCATTTCTTCTGTTTCATGCACATCGCTACTGCTTGCCTCAAATTCGACATCATCGAAATTCCATATTACTCTGGCATTATCAAACAACCAGTCGGCTCGTGCTTCGATCTTGGACTCATTCCAATCGGTTTGAGTAAGGACGAATGCCATCGTGTCAAGTCCGGTGGCGTATTCTTTCAATCCTTTCTTCTTGGAGTTGCCGTTTAGCTTTATGTCCCAACTGTTGTTGCTGATAGAGGAATTAAGACTTTGAGTAAGGAGTGCGAGATTTCCGAGGGTCTTCAGTTTTAGATTACGAGACTCCGTCAGTGCAGGGTCGGCTATCGGCCATGTCTTCGGTTTCCATTTCTTGGGCATAAGATGCTCCAAAGAGTAGGAATTAAATGATTTGAGGGCTGTTGAATGTCTGGAACTACGGATTCTTGATTCAAGAAGATAAAGCACTCCTTTGGAACGAACATCCAGAAGAACGTTATCCTCAAAAGCGTATAATAGTTCCTTGTCTCCGGGCATTGCAAGAGACGAGTCATTTTCTTTTGATCTAAGATACTGTTTCAGAGATTGGGATGTAAGGAACTGTTCACCAATCAGCGATTGCGAGAAAAGGTCACTGTAGTTGTTTGCACTTCGCTTGCAAACAAGACGGCGCATGAGATATGACTCCAAAACTTGTGCAATTTTGTCAATTTCCGCCTGATCATACTGATTCTTCAATAGGTAGAGTAAGTAGGGTATGAGTGTAGTCGTATCCAATCCGAACATGATGAGATTCAGGCGGTCAAGACCGTATTCAGCAGGTATTTCGTCATTGAGGATTTTTGGAGACAAGAACTGTCTGTAGATTTTTGCGTACTCTGTAAGGTCATCTACCAAAGTACTATAAGCAATACCCGTCATGGAAATGAAGTCTTTATACTGACTGAAAAGATCATCAATTCTATTGAATCGTTCCTTCTTTACAGAATCAAATCCATATGCAGGATCATTGATTTTTATGTGGAGATATGCGTTGAGGAACGTTTCAAGATTCTTGCGTATCATACGACCTTGTGTCACATTTGAATCCCAGTATTTCAGAGTGTCTTCGTCTGCCTCGAACACAGGTTTCCATTTTGACAGATACATCTGGATAGATTCCTGACTGAAGAGATAATTCTTCAGAAGTTCGCCAGTAGTCAGAGTCACTCCAATAGAGTTAATTGTATCGAAGATTACTTGTTCGTCATCTTCATTATTTAAATCTATTCCGACGAATGATATATGTGCAAGAATTGTGTCGAGATTCAGCTTCTCAATATCAACCTTTTCTATGAAAAACTTGTAAGCTTCCGCAAGCCTACTCTCTGAATTTACCGGTGTCAACTCCTCTTGAGAGATAATCTCGTCAAATATGGTCTTATCGAACATGTTATGGACTATGGCATATTTATTCTCATCGAGGATAAACATATTTTCAAACTTACGCTTTCTTCCAGTCTTTAAGCAAAGGACCTTCAGAAACAGAGCAAGTGTCGTCATCCGCTGCTGACCGTCTATCACCGTTCTTACATCCCCTACTGTAGAGGAAGTGGATGTGGGCACCTGTTTAAGAATAACAGAGCCGAGGAAATATTCCTTGCCAGACTGCGAAACTTGCTCCATACTTTCAAGGAACCTTTCCCATAAATCTTCTTTCCAAACATAAGAACGTTGGAAGAAAGGGATTACCAATTGCCTATTGCCGTTGAGTATGTCATTGATTTTCTTTTTACCTGCGTCCATGTTTTAGAATTCTATACATTGATTGTTAATTCGCTCTGCCTGAGTATATATGGCTTTTGTGTACGCCAGGCGTTGCCAGGGAGAGCGGTCATGTTCAACTCTGTCTGAGATATTCTTGTTGCATCCTTTAAATCGTAAGCGAGATAGGGGTCGACTTCATTCTCCTTTTTGATGTCGAACCCTTTTTCTTCTTTGAGGTATTTTCCGTTCACGATGCGTGGGCCTCTTCCGTCAACTTCATAGACATATAAGTCTTCATCTCGATTTAATGGAATCAGAAGTACTTTCCGAATTGCGGCGACTTCAGGACTATATGGGAATGCCCCGTCTTTATCGCCAGTACGAAGATAATATATATGCGCTCCGAGAACTTTTTCAAGTCTGGCTTTGGCTGTATAACAAACCAGGCACATTTCATCTTTCCCGAGAATGGTGCCGTCTTCAATATACCGAAGTCCTTTCTGTGGAATAATGTTGTCTTGTGACAATAGTGCGGTTGCTCTCGTTGTTAGAAGTCGGTGTATGAATTCTTCAAGTAACTTCCGATTTTCCAGGTCTTTGGGTCGCAATGGAAATGCACCGATGTTGACATCGTCAATGGATTTGTAGAATCGTGCAACTTGTAAATTTGCAGGGTCGCCATTTCCTGGGAAGAGTATATAGCCACCTATTACCTCCTTCTTCAATCCTTGTTGGTCATGTTCGGTATAGTAGATGGCGTCACGGTAGCGGTGCATCTGATTGATAGCGTCTTCGGGCGGCATGTCAACGCCTTTCTCTTTTCCGTCAATGCGATATTTGGCATCAAAAAGATAAGTGAGTTTTAAATCACTCGCAGGCTCTTTTTTTGTGAGGCGTAGCACAATATCTGGTTTTTGAGGCACAGTCCGGCTCACGAGATTGTCAATGTTTATATCACGATTATCATTATCTCCTTGAGTGGGATTATAAATCAGTTCGGCCAATTCCACGTTGCCTTTTCTGAAGAGAATGCGCGACTTATCCCCTTTACCGAGTTCAGCGCCGAAAAGTCCGTTCATTTCCATACGGCTTTCATTGTCGATCTCGATACCTTCGCCAAGTTGTCCACGAACGATTTCTTTGAGCTGGATATAACACCAAATTTCATACAGTGTGGCGATATCCTTTGTCTCAAGGTTGTGCAGACCCTCGTTCAGTGAATATGATTGCTGAAGTATCAGCCAAGTCCGATAGACATTGCTGTAATGTGTATCATTCTGCAGAATAAGGGATTCATGAGTTATTCCCTTGAATGGACCTACCGTGCGAAAGAAAATATGAAAGTTCAAAGCGTCCATTTCTTCAACGGCCGATTCAATTTCTCTACGTCGCTCCTCTGTAATGTTTGGATGTTGAAGAATCTGCGTTGCGAGTGATTTGTGCTTATCGGAAAGCGATTGTAGCGCAAATTTAAGAAACCGGTTTTCGAAAGTATCATTGTTGAGTGTCGGCACCTCTACGCAGTAGAGGTGATTACCTGCACTTTTAAAACGGGCATATTCATTTTCAAGTAGTGGCGTAAAACGCTTGATCTTTTCCGCACGTTGGTATTCGTCATGTCCTTTCAGCCTATGGCGCGGGCGGTCAAGTATCATCTTGCATGCGGCAATGAACTCTTCTCGCAAAGGAGTAAAAATCTGCCACCATATCAGATCATGTGTCGTGTCCTCAACATCTGAAATCTCAAAACTGTGGAATGTCTTTTTGAGAAAGTCAATGGAGAGCATCCTATATTCTTGCTCGATGCCTCGGATTATCTCACGCCAATGCTCGTGATAGTTGAGTTTTGTAGAGAGCACATCAAAAGAGAATTGGAAATATCGCCGTTCGCCATTCTCCATTATATAGTTTATGACAATCTCGCTTTTGCCAATCTCATTTCCATAATTAAGGAATCCCGAAAGTATCTGTTTCTCTTTACGAAATTTGAAATTTTCTGCTATTTTTCGGTTTGCGGTATTGAACCAAGCTTCCCGTACACCTCCCTTAAACTCTACCCATAAAGGATAGTCAGCATTATCAAAAAAGACAGCTTTTGATTGAGCTCCTAATCCAATTGAATTGTCACCGAGCTTCACACTTTCCACGCCGTCACTCCATCCGTAGGTAGCATATAAATTCTCCTCATGCACATTCGCGACAGCCTTGTTCCATATTGTATGGAACTTATCGCAGTCAATCTGCATCGTAAAATCGCGATGATTTATAGTCAGGAGATCCATATTATGGTTATGTTAGTCCCAAAACGAAGTATAGCCTGATTTTAATCTCTCTTCCATAGTGGTGAGCTTGGAAAGTGAAACAGAATTATCTTCTGAACGTTCGATTCCGTCAATTTCAGCAAGCCCCGACGTTATTATGTTTTTCAGCTCTGAGAGAAAACCTACCTTTCGCTTGTCTCCTTCTATGCGGCTGAGAATCTTCATGGATGTTACTTCGTCAAGCGCGTTGGAGATTGTAGCGTTTATGTCCGCGTCCTCTCCTGCGAGTTTCAAGGCGTTGACGGTATAGATTAAAAATTCGTTTCGAGTACGATAGGCAACTTTAAACGGAGTCTTATCAATAATCTTATTGACCGCATCAAGATATGTTATTACTTTGTCACAAGATTCTTGATTCTGGTCATATACATCGAACCCTTCCACTGCATCTGCCAAAATTTGTACAGGCTTAATGTGAGGAAGCATGTCATCCGACTTATGAAGGCCTCCACGAAGGTCAACCTCATTCATCTCTATAGTCATGGCTCTGTCTAATACCTTTCTGCTGAACGAGTAGGTAGTCTCGTCCATATTGACCGTACCTATTACTATCAGGTTTTGCGGAATGCAAATGCCTTCTGTGAGAAATTGTTTCCTGATTGTTTCTGTTGTTGCAATAGATGCTACAAGAGTGTGGTACCATTCTTCATCCTCTTTTTCTAATAGTGGGTCAGAGACAATTGTCGTACAGTCATCCTGAAGTTTGCGAGACTCAACAACGCTAAGATATTCTGCGAAATATTGCTCGACAGGAGCAAGGTTCATCTCGTCAAGACATAGGAAATATGGCACAGTAGGATTCTCCCATGCTTTAGCTATAAATTTAAGGAAGTCTCCGACGATGAACTGAGGCTTGTCGCCGATACGGCTCACGTAACCGAGAAGTTCCGAGCTGTCATGCCAGTTCGGCTTTACTTGCACCATCTCGAAATTGGATGGTTTATGCGCTTTCGCTTCGTCACTTCCTGGCTCCAAGCAAGCCTGCGCCAATTTTCGCACAATACGGCTCTTGCCAGTGCCGGATATGCCAGCGAGCAGCACAAAAGGCTTTGTTCTGATAGCACGAATGAGACTTTTCAGATTATCTGAAGCTTCACCTATATGCAGAGGTATACGGAATTTTGCCTTGTCATACTCTTGAACATCCTTGGTTATTGTAAAACAAGCTGGTGAAACCTGAATTTGATCAGGTCCAAAGAAAGTCAGCGTATAAGTCGGGACTCCATTGGTAGAATAACGTTCCAGACACACTACGTCGCCTTCTTCGACCTCATAATCCTTGAATAAGTTCCCAAGTCCAGGAATCCTTTTCTCCTTATTTGAATTGGCAAAATATACGAAACGGAGTTCTCGTTCTGAGGCAGGAAGAGAAATATTCTTTCTGGATTGAATGTGAACCGAGAAATTCACCTCAATAACACTCTGGTTCTGAACATGAGTCCCACTGAAGAAGGTCTCATAATCAAAATCATTGGACATGCGGATATAGATTTCGTGAGTCTTAGTTGACCCGACTTCCGCAGAGGTTAGCTTTTTATAGAATTTTGAGACATTCATGATAGGTATTGTTTTAAGATGGTTGCTATTTTATATGCCATAATGGGTGGTACGGCATTTCCAATCTGCATATAAGTTTTCAGATATGCCCCGAGAAAAAAATAATCATCGGGGAATGACTGGCAACGGGCAGCTTCACGAGGTGTTAATGCTCGAATTTGGAAAGGGTGAATATGAGAATGGCAGTCCATTCTTAAATGGGCTGTTATAGTACGAGAAGGTCTGTCAGCTATAAGTTTATAATATTTGTCTTTAAAGCAATGGAGTCTATGAGCATATGGCATGATATCTGCAATCTTTGGGTCAGCGGCATCATCACCTTGATTGAGCAGTTTGTAAATATCATAATTTATGTCATTAACATAGCGAGCCTTGTGATTATAGACAATCGGCATCTTCCTGTTAAAATTTATAAGTTCAAGATACTCGTTGTCTGTGCCCGTGTAGCCGTTGACATCGATTTTTTTCCCACATGTCTCACTATCTATCTCATTTTGATTTTTCACGCGAGGTGCATCAAGAGGTTTGATTGCTTCAAGGGCATCGCGAAGGAGAAAGCGTTCATTTTGTTTGTTTGACAGCTCAATCTTTTCAAAAATCTCGCTTGGTGTAATTCCTTGTTTTGTTGCGATGTCATTACGAACAGCAATGTAAATCAACCGTTCTCGATTTTGCGCAACAGAGAAATCTGCGGAATTAAGCAATTTATATGCCACATCGTAAGAATATGTGTCACCATCTTTCTCGACTGATATGCGCCTATAGTCTTCAACAACTTGTTCAGCTACTTTAAGCATGCCTCTGACATTCTCCATCACTACAATTTTAGGTAAGAGAGATGTTACGGCCTTTATGAAATACTTATAAAGTTCGTTACGAGGATCATCAATGATTCTCTGCTGATTAGCGCTGCTGAATCCCTGACAAGGGGGACCGCCGATTACGACATCGACATCTTCCTTGATATATTCGGGAATATTATCAACTATTTTTCGTATGTCGGCCTGAAGTATGCGTGAGGAAGGTATTTCAGGATGATTATATTTGTATGTACGAATACATACATTCTCAAAGTCATTGGCAAAACAGATCCGATATCCTGCATCTATAAAACCTAAACTGAGGCCTCCCGCTCCAGCGAAGAAATCCACAACAATGGGCTTATCTGATTTTTGCTCTCGAGCTTGACGAGCTGCTCTTTTCTTGTTGCTCAGATTGTCAAGCAGAGTGCCGAAAACAGTTGAGTTCTTTATGTAAAAAGACACAGCATTGATAAAACGGTCATAGTTTTTATCCAACACTTTTTTCAATATGGGCAAATCTTCTGCTCCGGTAATTATGCCCATATTACTAAGCTCATATATAATATTATCTGATATGGTCCTAATGTTAGTTACGGGTATGCGATTTCGCTCAGCCATAACCTCGACCAAGCGACAGTAGATGTTTATCAATTCGATAAATTCATCCTTATCTTTAATATTTGATACTGGATGAAAAATCATTGTTTTATCTTATTGAGATTCTTTTTTATTGATTTTGCAATAGCCTCGGCAAATAAGGGGGGGACTGCATTACCAATTTGTTTGTATTTTTCTCCTCTTGAACCGACAAATTCAAAATCATCGGGGAAAGATTGTATTCGAGCAGCTTCGCGTACAGTAAAACTACGGGCTTGATTCTCGTCCGGATGGATGAATTGGAATCCGTCTTTGTGTATATGTGCCAAGATGGTTTTTGACGGGAGATCCCACCATTGTACAACATAGCTGTTATCAAATACACGAGCGTGTTCATGTTCATATTGCGGCATTTCACGGCGTAGTTGGCCGAAACTCCAGTGATTATGTATCATCACAGCAAATCGTTCACGGTCAAGTGTATTATGTCGACGTGCAATATGATCATAAAGAGGACGTTTCCCCGATATTCCTATCCTTTTGAGAAAATCATTATTGCAAGGATAATCAAAATCGTTCATGGAGGCATCTTGACCTGGTTCAACTGGAGGTAAATCGCCAATTGCTTCTTTGACTGAAACATAACGGGATAATCCAACGCGAAGACTCTCTGGAGTATCAGGATTCCAATGTGTCTTCTTCAAGTCATCATATAAATTCATTACCGAAACCTCAGTTATGTCCTTCCTTACGCCCATTATTATCACGCGTTTGCGTAATTGAGGTACACCATAGTCTGCTGTATTATGAACGAGAATGGACGGGTCCGTCGTGATGTTGTAATTTTCGCCAAGGGCATTGACGACTTCATTGAAAATATTACCTCCATTTACTTTCGCGGATAGGATGCCGGTAACATTTTCAAACACAAAGAACTTCGGATTATAATGATGAAGAATTTTCACATAGCTTTCAAAAAGGAAATTCCTTGAGTCTGTTGCCATTCGCTTACCGTCACGTACACGGCCTGCAGTAGAATAGGCTTGACAAGGGGGACCTCCTATTATTATGTCAACTTTTCGTCCTCTGACAACCTTGTCGATATTGGCTATGCAATCATCAGATGTTATATCTTGTTCCAAAACCTCATTACCCCAATCTTTGTAGCCGTAATATTTCATGCGTTTGCGCAAGGTTTCGCAAGCCCAATGATTAATCTCTACATGGGCAAGTGCCTGAAAGCCCATTCGATAAAAGCCCTCAGATAATCCTCCGCATCCTGCGAATAAGTCTATGAAAGTGTATTTGGCCATTATTATTCGGGCATTCTTACAAGTTCTTGAATCTGCACATCAAGGAGCTCGGCGATCCTGAGAAGGGTGTCGAGACTCGGTTGAATTGTGTTTGTGCACCATTTGGAGACTGTGGCGGGGTCTTTACCGAGCTGCTCGGCAAGCCATTTGTTGGTCCGCTTCTTCTCCACAAGCATGACTTTGATTCGGTTTATATCTTTGCCCATGAGGTTTTGTCCTGTTTATTAATGCAAAGTTAATGATTTTTACCGAGAAGTCTGTTATGTCATGCCATGAAATTGAAAAGGAATTTCAAGAAATTGCATTTCGTGCAATGAAATATTATCTGGAATAGCCCGTTTCCGGTTCTGCGGCCATTGGAATATCGGTCTCTTCAAGGCTATAATCGCAGCCATCAGGTGATGTGATGCTATTATAAATCTCATTGAGCGTTTCCTCGCGGTTGGCCTTGTTGCGTAGTTCACATTCCCACACACGTATTACTTTCCATCCCAAATCAAGTAACGCCCGCATTGATTCTCTATCGCGCTCAATGTTGCGTTCAATCTTCTCTTTCCAAAACTCGACATTAGACTTTGGTAGCCGGAAATATTTGCATCCCTCATGCCCATGCCAAAAGCATCCGTTGACGAAAATGACTGTCTTATATTTTGGCAATACTATATCCGGATTACCCGGCAGCTTTCTGACCTGAACACGGAAACGTAGACCCCGAGAGAAAAGATACTTCCGCACAATCATCTCCGGCTTGGTATCCTTCCCTTTGATAGCCGCCATGCAGCGACTCCTTTGTTCCGGTGTCATCGCATCTGCCATTACTATTATATCAATTGCTTTGGCGTTCTTTTTCAGATGCATATTTTACGAAATCTATACCAACGCGCATAGGATACGAGAAAACGTGGTTGGCAATACGTTGAGCGTAATTTGATCGTATTGTTGTCTTATATATTAGCGTTTTGGATTTGATCTCTCCCTGCTTATTTATGTAATGAACTTCTATCTTCTCATTTTCATCAATCGTATTCTGTTTTTCAAAAATCTTGTACTGGTAGGGTTTGATATATAACGGTTGATACGGTGCGTTTTCATCGTCTAGACTTAAATCTCCCCATCGAACAATTATATTACCAGGTAAGAAGCTTAAAAATGCAGAATCACCTAGAGCCAAAGCCTTCCTCTTATCTTTCATAACTGTACCTTCGGCAAAATAGAAATTTGACTTAGACTTTTTTGGTCGTAAACAGTCGCAGAGAGGAGTAATACAGATTAAATAACGGCTTTCTTCACCTTCAATGTTAAATACATCTCCGAAGTTAATAATCGCACCTATTTTGTCCAATTTATATGAATTATAAAATGTATTTATACGTATTATTTCCTCAATATTAGGAACCTCTCTATTTTTCTCAAACTCTCTATCAAGGAATGCATCGTCCAGAAGTTGATATTCACAATTATGCAAAGATAGAGCGATTTTCTCCTGAAGCACGTCATTCATAAAAGCTTTAAAGAAATGAGCTAACCCTTCTTCCTGCAATTTCGCCCTATGATATAATAGTGCGTTTTTATTGAAAGATACAAACTCGTGATTGACAATCGCACTCGTTTGGGCGAGATTGTTATGCAACTCAAGACC